>OAVV01001031.1_pt1 | contig 15503 bp, 10 predicted proteins | sample 1501401 | NCBI WGS metagenome assembly OAVV01 (sample SAMEA2580098, study PRJEB22360) | human gut metagenome | biome: human gut; feature: human-associated habitat; material: faeces | place: Denmark | collected 2008/2010 | reverse complement strand
AACACAATCAGACCGGGAGGGGGCGGGGGGGGGGGGCGGGCCCTGCCGGTACGGCTGGCGCTGAGCAGTAATCGCAATACGAAAACCTCCCGCCACGTACGGAACGTGATGGGAGGTTTTCGCTACGGAAATCGCAAATCCGGAAAATATGGGAACGTCAGGCGAGGATGCCGTCGACGAAGCCTTCCGGATCGAACGGGGCGAGGTCGTCCGGGCCTTCGCCGAGGCCGACGAGCTTGACGGGCACGCCGAGCTCCTTCTGCACGGAGATGACGATGCCGCCCTTGGCGGAGCCGTCGAGCTTGGACAGGACCACGCCGGTGATGCCGATCGCTTCGGCGAACACCTTGGCCTGCGTCATGCCGTTCTGGCCGGTGGTGGCGTCGAGCACGAGCAGCACTTCGTCCACAGGCAGGTTCTTTTCGGTGACGCGGCGGATCTTGCCGAGCTCGTCCATGAGGTTGGACTTGTTCTGCAGACGGCCGGCGGTGTCGATGATGAGCACGTCGGCGTTCGCCTCCTTGGCCTTGGCACTGGCTTCGAACGCCACGGAAGCCGGGTCGGCGCCGTCCTTGTCGGAGCGCACGACCGGTACGCCCACCTTCGCGCCCCAGGTCTCCAGCTGGTCGGCGGCGGCGGCGCGGAACGTGTCGGCCGCGCCCAGCATGACCTGCTTGCCTTCGGAGACGAGCAGGCGGGAAAGCTTGCCCGCGGTAGTGGTCTTGCCGGTGCCGTTCACACCGACCATGATGATGACGCTCGGCTTGTTCGCGCCTTCCTTATCGGCATTGAGGCGGCGATCCGTGTCAGTGCCTACGAGCTTCAGCAGCTTGTCTTTCAGCGCGGCACGCACTTCGGCCGGGTCGGACTGGCCCGCGATTCGGGCGTCGTTGCGTAGTTCCTCGACAAGCTGTTCGCTGGCTTCCGCGCCAACATCGGCAAGCAGAAGGGTGTCTTCGACATCCTCCCAATCGGATTCGGAGAGCTGATCCTTGGCGAGGATGTTGAACAGTGCCCTGCCGAACGGGTTGCCGGACTTGGACAGGCGCGCCTTGAGCCGCTGCATGCGGGTACCGGCGGCTTCCGGGGTTTCGACGGCTGGGGTCGCGGATTCAGTTACGGCTGACCCGACCGGAGTTGGTTCAGTTGCCACTGGCGATTCAGGTGTGGCAGACGAAGTCGCGGATTCCACGGCTTCCGTCGCTGCGGATTCCGCGGTTTCCTTGGTTTTCTCAGCGTTTTCGGCACTTGCGGCGGCAGATTGCGCGGCGGACTTCTCCGTAGCCAAACGAGCATCGGCCTTCGCCTTCGCCGCTTCAGTGGACTTGTCCACGGCGGACTTGCGGCTCTTACCGAACCACCATCCGCCAATCGCAAGCAATGCCGCAATAACAACAACGGCGACAATCGCAATAATCACATTGGTATCCATGACTCCAGCCTAAAAAGCGCAACGGACACGCCACTCATCTCTGCCAGGGCAGGCAATGGGGCTATCCACGGGACGTGAAAAACTGGGCAATATGGCCAATACATCCAGAATGACGTCGTACCAGCGGCGCGAACAGCTTATCGAAATCGGTCGGTCGCTGTTCGCGGCCAAGGGATTCGAGGCGGTGAGCGTCGAAGAAATCGCCGCGACCGCAAAGGTTTCGAAGCCCATCGTCTACGAACATTTCGGAGGAAAGGAAGGCCTGTACGCCGTGGTGGTGGACCGCGAGATGCGCGCGCTCACCGACGTTCTCATCAACGCGCTGTCCGACCCGCAGGCGCATCCGCGCCAAATCGTGGAACGCACCGCGCTTGCGCTGCTCACCTACGTGGAGGAGAACGCCGAAGGCTTCCGCGTGCTCACGCGCGATTCGCCGAAAACCGACCCGTCCAACTCGTTCAATTCGCTGCTTGGAGACATTGCCGTACGCGTCGAGGACATTCTCACCGACGCGTTCAAACGCCAGCATCTGCCGGCCAAAAGCGTGCCGTATTACGCGCAGATGCTCATCGGCATGACCGTGTACACCTGCCAATATTGGGCCGACCAGCGCAAGCTCAGCAAGGAGCAGCTCGCCGCGCACATCGTGAACCTGGCATGGTATGGGCTGAGCCGCATGGAAGCCAAGCCGGAACTGCGCTACGAAAGCGAAAAGGCCGCCCGCGAGGCGGAAAAGCAGGCCGCGCGGGAAGCGAAGGCGATCGCCAAGCAGGAGAAGCAGGGCAAGAAGGCTGCGAAATCGCAGGAGAAGGCGGTTGCTGCGGGAGATGACGCGACGGACGGGACGACCGTGACGGACGGATCGCAAGCGGCAGACGGATCGCAAGCAGTAGGCAAATCGCAAGCGGCAGACGAATCAAACGAATCAGACGAGACGAACGAATCGCAAAAACCGCAAAGCCCGCACGAATCGCAAAAACAATCAACAATTGACGAAAACTGACATACCGTCACCCGAAATGACCCTAGGGGAAATTTCAGGTGCAGATTGCGTATTTCAGGGTGCCGTTTGTGCGCAAAACCGCGCCCCGGAACCGCACATGGTGCTACGTTAGTTTCGTTATGCTTTTGGCCGGAGCGGTCGGCCAGCCGCACGGCCCGACACGAGCCCGATCCGAGGAAGAATATGCAGGAGAAGAAGACGCTCACCTTCGTGGTGCCCGCGTACAACATGACGGAATACCTGGAACGGTGCGTCGAATCGTTGATCGCGTCGAAGCGCAACGACGACATCGAAGTGCTGATCGTGGATGACGGCTCGTCCGACGGCACGCTGGAGATGGCGAAGACGTTCGAGGCGCGCAATCCGGGAATCGTGCGCGCGATCCATCAGGAGAACAAGGGCCACGGCGGCGCGGTCAACACCGGCATCGCGGCGGCGAGCGGCATGTACGTGAAGGTCGTGGACGCGGACGATTGGGTCGGCCCGGAATCGCTCGAACAGGTCATGGCCGTGCTGCGCGGCGAGGTCGGCAAGGACGAGCCGCTCGACATGCTCGTCACCAACTATGTGTATGACAAGGTGGGCAAGCGCAACAAGCACGTCGTGAACTTCCGTCACGCCATGGAGCCCGGCAAGCGGCTCACTTGGGACGATCTGGGACATTTCGGCCTGACCGAATACATTCTCATGCACGCGCTGATCTACCGTACCGCCGTGGTGCGCGAATCGAAGATGCAGCTGCCGGAACACACGTTCTACGTGGACTTCATCTACGCGTACCAGCCGTTCCCGTGGGTCAAGTCGCTGCAATACGTGGATACGCCGTTCTACCACTATTTCATCGGCCGCGACGGGCAGAGCGTGCAGACGGACGTGATGATCCGACGCGTGGACCAGCTGCGGCTCGTCAACCAGTGCATGGTGCGCGCCACCCCCGAACGAGGTACGGTGCCAGACGGCCTATACCGCTACATGATTCATTTTCTGGCGATTCAGAGTTCCGTCGCGAGCGTTTTCATGATTTTGTCGCGCGATCCGGAGAATTACGAGAAGAAGAAGGCCATGTGGGCGGATATCGAGGCGTATTCGCCGACGATTTACAAGGACGTGCGTAAGAAGGCGATGTCGCGCGCGCTGAACCTACATGGTTCGCTCGGCCGGTTTGTGATTCGAAAGGGATATTTCGTGGCGGAACATGTGGTCGGGTTCAACTGATTTCGCGCGGGTTTCGCAGGTTTCGCGCGATAGAGGGTTTACGCGATATTGCGTGAGTATTGCGATTATTGCGATCGGCTAGGCGCTCCTGTGTCCGTTTCTGGTGATTCGGACACAGGAGCGCTTCATTTTGATGCCTGTGTGTCCGATTCGGGAGAAACGGACACGGAAAGCACCAGCGGGCTTAGTTCCAGCGATCCGACATGGCGAAACTGTTGTGCATGAGATTGCTGGACGTGTACAGCACGTCGCCGAGCAGCTTCGTATTGCGCGATCGCAGGTATTCCGCCATTTCGTCGTTAGCCGCCGCAAGACGGGCCGGAACAGATGTAGGACTAGCAAGCCCATCGGAACCGGAATCAACCGCAGCACCAGACATAGAACCAGAACCGCCAACCGCAGAACCGGCACCAGAACCAGCGCCACCAGCCCCAGTCGCCGACCCACCAATCGCAAGCGCATCATCCGTACGTTCCACCAGACGGTGGCCGAAGGAACGGACATCTTCCGAGAAGCCCTCGACCGCGTTGCTGGTCTCGTAGAAGTGCGCGTCGGCGAGCGTTGCAATCAGGCGGTTCGTCCAATACAGGCAGTCCGTGGAGACTTCCGGCGTGGTGTCGCGCAGGTAGGCGGGGGTGTCGTCGACGTTCGCATAGAACGGGGCGGACGTGGTGAACGCGCCGGAACCGTACGAAATCCACATGATTGAACGGCTTTCGACGGGCGCGTACGGGCGAATCTGCATGGCCACCATGTGTCCGGTGCGGTTGATGCCGATCGGACGGTAGCGATGGCGGCTTTCCTCAGTTCCCTGCGTGCCGTACGGGTCATACGGGGTGCCTTCGAAGTGCGAACCGAGCAGGAAGTCGACATCCTCGACGGTCACGGCATTCTCCGGTTCGAGACACCATGGAATATCGTCCGATTCAGGGGTAAGGTTTTCCGCGTCGGCCGGATCGAGATAGCGGTACATGTACCAGGCGCGTGGCGTGTTGTAGATGTGGTCCTTCGCGGTGGCGGTGCCGAATACGATACGCGGGTTGCAGTGGCCGCCGTTCATGCCGCCCTGCGTACCCGCCGCGCGCCCAAGATGGTGCGTTTCGATGAATTCCTGCAGATCGGCGCTACACATGAATTCACGTGCGTCGCTGAAGGCGTCATCAAAATCGAAATAGTCGATGCCAAGCTGGTTGGCCGCTATCTCGCTTTTGTCGCCCGGCCCGCGCCGGGGGATCCAATGGTGGCCGCCGATGGTTTCGACGTACCAGATTTCGTCCACGTCGGAAATGATGATGCCGTTCGATTCGTACGTTCCGTACGTTTCGAGCAGTTCGGCCAGACGTTTCACGCCTTCGCGCGCAGTGCTGACATACGGCAATATGAGGGTGATGATGTCTTCTTCGCCGATGCCGCCTGGGGTTTCCGGCTTACCATTGGCTTCGTCGGCCGACTGCAGTGCGACCAGCGGGTCGGCGGCGAGCACGCGCTCGTTGACGGCGATGGTTTCGGTGGCGCTCATGGCCACGTTGCGTTCGTTGACGCCAGCTTCCGCAAGGATTCCACGATTTGGAAGCACGTTCGGTACGATGCTGTACCGGCATGGATTGTCGGGAAGGTCGATTTCAACGTGGCTCAGCACACTGCGGTAGTGCCGCGGCTGCTCCTGCGGTGCGACGACTACGAATTTCTTGGGATCGTAACGTCCCGAACCAGAGTCGTCATCTCGGGCGATGATGGTCGAACCGTCGTAACTTGCTTTTTTGCCTACAAGAATTGTGGTACATGACATGGTTTCGATTGTAGGCACACCAACACTCCGAAGACCATTTCGACGCCCGTCAGACGCCCGCGGTGGCGATTGGTCCGAATATGCTGTATACTATGTTGCTGTTGCCCCTCTAGCTCAACGGTTAGAGCAGCGTCCTTTTAAGTCGTGGGTTGTGGGTTCGAATCCCACGGGGGGCACAGGTTCGAAGTCCTGGAAGCCGATGGTTCTCAGGACTTTTTCATTTGTTTCGGGATGAGGTCTCAGCACTTCAATACGGAACGCACCATATCGCGCACCCTCTTTCGCTCACGAATCGCAATTTCGGTCGATTATTTCGCGACGTGCGCCGAAAAGTATGGAAAATAAGGCGATTTATACCCCCTACCGCACTATGCGGCACCACCTTTCGCTCACAATCGTAAGAAAACGAGCGAAATCGCAATATGTGTTCCGAAATGAATAGCGAACAGCCCGCGGGCGATTCGCGGACGGACCATACGCATGCAACCGGCGTGGCGCAATCGAGGATAATGATAGACTCGAATATATCGAACATTTGTTCGTATAGATTCGGTATTACGGGAAATTCCCCACTATATACAGTGGGCAAACGTACGAAACGCCACTACAGGTAGTGTATACTGATGAACGGCCTGCTCAGCCAGGCAAAATCAAAAAACGTGGCCGACAAGATCTTCCGCACCAAAGGAAGCCGATTGCATAGGGAGGAAAAGTAATGACCGTGACCGTCTTCACCAATCCGAACAATCCTCAATGCGAGGCCACCGAACAAGAGCTTTCCAAACTGGGAGTGCGGTACGTGGCGGTCGATTTGACGCAGAATCCGTCCACATTCGAACAGATCAAGGACGCCGGCTTCAAGCAAATTCCGGTCGTCATCTCACCGAATTCCTCATGGAGCGGACATCGCCCCGACCTCATCCGCCAGCTGGCGCAAAGCATCGCGGCGTAGGCGCGGCAACAGCAGTCAAGCATCCAGACAGCCGGAAGGCACGAATCCCAAACGGCAATAATCCGGAAGAATCAAATCCCCCGCGGCAAAACCCGCAACAAAACCCCACTGCAATCGTCCGAAATCGTTCAAAATCAGCCACCCAAAGCAAAGCGGCCAGCCGGAACATCGCCCGACCAGCCGCTTAGCAAAACCCGCAAAACGCAAAAACCAGCCTACATACGACCGGCAGTGGACGGGTCGATCTTCATGGTCTGGAATCGGTGGGCCATGAAATCGTCATTGAAATACGTGGCGAAGAACTGCGAAACGGGCGAATTCTGCGCAACCCCAGCCATGCGGGAATACCAAGCATCAAGGGCCATCAGCGTCATCACACCGTCGACGAAAAGGAAAATGAAGCAGACCAGCGTCAGCGAATAGCGAATCTTCCACGGAATACGCTGGATCAATCGCAACAATCGCGGCAAAATCAACTTGACCCAAATCAAGCCGAGGATACCCCAGAAGAACATGTATTTGCCGGACGTACGCCCGTCAATCGAAAGCCATTGCCCCGTGTAATCCCATGCGCGAATACCGAACGCGGCCTGCATGAACCAGCTGGTGAAATATTCGAACGCGCCACCGATCACCGCGCTTGAGCAGAAAATCAGCAACCAATTCGACTGCCACAAATGGTTGAGCAACACGGTGACGATCACCACGCCGAAGCCGTAAATCGGCGAGAACGGCCCCCACAGGAAGCCCGCACGGTCCTGGTATTCGCCAAACAGGATGAAATGGTAGATGGTTTCGATCACCAAACCGAACACACAACCAATGGTGAACAGCCAGAACAAATTGAAGAAATCCAGCGAAATATAGCCCTTGCCGGTCAAATCGCGGCCAGCCATACCCTGGGAAGCGGCGTCTTCGTATGCGCTACGGGCATCCATACGTCGCAACGCGAACTGGAGACGACGTTCCTCACGCAGCGACGGATCGGCAGTGACATGCAGGGCTATGAGCACGACAAGCTGGATAGCCGGGCCGATCAAATTCACACCAAGTCCCTGCAATGCCAGCGACAGCAAGCCTTCGGCAAGGGTGAGCGGAATCATCAGATACGTCCATTGCGCGATATGCCGACGCTTGTTCATAATGAGCATCACGCCGAACACCGCCAGACACGCGGTGGCGACCAGCAGCACGGCCGCGTGAACCACCGACAGAATCGCGGTGAGGCTGAGCGCATCGAACGCCACTTTGCCGGAAAACACCGCGCGAATCGAGTACAGGCACGCCAACACAATGATCGGCAGCGTCACCACGCCTTCAATAAGCATGACGATGCCGTAAATGCGAACGATTAACGGCAGACGACGGTCAGCGGGATTGCCGACTTCGCCAGTGCCCTGCTTTCCGCCTTCTTCGATAGCCGCGATTTCGGTTTCGGCGGCAATCGCCTTGATTTCTCCATCCGTCTTGCCCGCGGCGGAATCCTCGGATCGTGATTCAGATTGTGCGGTTTCGCTCATATGCCGCTCCTTCCTTCAGCCCACGCTACCAAACGTAGGCAATATCCGCCGCAAGAAAAGCGGTTCAGGTGCGATTATTGGCGGACGCGAGCAAAAGAGGGGGACGTCAGCTGGCTGCAATCGCCATTCGCACACCACCTTTCGCTCACGTCCGCAAGAAATGGCGATGCATAGCGCATCGTGAGCGAATGGGGGTATAAATACGGACGGAAAATAGCGATTTATTACCACCTTTCGCTCACGGACATACAGAAATGGCGATTTGTCACGGACGTGAGCGGAAGGGGCTACGTCAGCCGGCGATGGTTTTGCCGAGGCTTTGCCGCAGTACTCGACCCGATTTCCGTCATCCATGAAACGCGATGGCGATTGTCCCGGAGCGCGTTATACGATACGTACCGCGTAGCGCTACGAAATACGTATTGCTATGAGAGGAATGATTCACCAACTCGGAGAAACAATGCACAACGTACTGCAGATCCTGCGCCGTGACTTCAAACGATTGGTCACCGTACCCGCCGCTTGGGTGATTATGATCGGCCTGATTCTCATTCCCCCGCTATACGCATGGTTCAACATCTACGGGTTCTGGAATCCCTATGGCAACACGGACAGCATCAAAGTGGCCGTGGCCAACATGGACGAAGGCACAGACAACGCGCTGCTTGGCAAAGTCAATCTCGGCGATCAAATCGAAGGCACGCTGAAGAGCAACGACCAGCTCGGCTGGAAGTTCATGGGCAAAGCCAACGCGATGGAAGCGGTGGAGTCGGGCGACTGCTACGCCGCAATCGTCATCCCTTCCGACTTCAGCGAAGATCTGGCCAACGTCGTCACCAACAGCAAGCATCGCCCCACGCTCGAATATTACGTGAACGAGAAGGCGAGTCCGATTTCGCCGAAAATCACCGACCAAGGCGCGACCGTGGTCGACCGCACCGTCAACAACACCTTCGTCTCCACCGTCAGCGACGTGCTCGTCAAAGCCGTCAACTCGGCCAACGGCACCATCAGCGGCAACACCAACACCATCGCCAACGAAACCATCGGCGAACTCGACAACACCAAGCGGAACGTAGGCACGATCCGCTCCGCAATCGCGGATCTCGACACCCAGTTAGCCAATGTGCCACAGCAGACAAAAGCAGCACGCAATGCCCTGAACGACGTGCAGCTGGCCGCGGCGAGCGCAGGCAGAGGACTAGCAGGCGCATCCACCGCCATCGGCACAGCGCAAACCCAGCTCAACACGCTTTCGTCCAACGCCAACAGCGCGCTGGAAACCGGATCCGGACTTGTTTCCCAAGCGACGGCGCAATCCACAGCCAGCATCAACCAGATCTCGTCGGCGGTATCCGCGGCAAGTGGATCGGCGCAGCAGGCGGTGACCGGCATGCAAAACATCACCGACAGCAATGCGAAACTGCTCGAGAAGCTCAAATCCGCCAGCGACAACGCGCAATACCAGCAAATCATCAGCAAACTGGAGAATACCAACAACACGGCAGCCGGAACACTCGCCGACCTCAAAACCCTGAGCGAGAACACACAGGCCACAGCCGGCAGCGTATCCAAACTGTCCACCGATTTCAACATAGGCACGCAGAACTCGCTCAAAAGCGCAGGCACGGCGCGCAACGCCATCAATTCAGGCGCACTGCCGCGACTGAATTCCGCGCTGGGCTCGCTGGCTGGGACGGCCGGAACACTTGCCGGCACCGTGACCAGCCAGGACAGCGTGGTCAGGCAAACCAACATCGTGCTCGACCAACTCGACCAAGTGGCGTCAGACACCCGCATCGGCCTTGAGCAAACCGACCAGCAGCTGGCGAAGATGGAGACGAAGCTCACCACCGTCAGCACCGACCTGAAGGCGCTGGGCACTACGGATCTGCTCGCATCGTTGACCGGCAGCAGTTCGCTTGACGCGGATAAGATCGCCTCGTTCATGGAGTCCCCGACCGTAATCGACACGAAGAACGTGTATCCCGTCAACTCCTACGGCTCCGGCATGGCTCCGCTGATGACCAATCTGGCACTGTGGGTGGGCGCGTTCGCCTTTGTGGTGATCTACAAAGTGGAGGTGGACGACGAGGGGCTTGAGGGTCTCGATCCGACCGCAACCGAAAAGTATCTGGCCCGATACCTGTTGCTCGGCACGATGGGCGTCATTCAAGGCGCGATCTGCACCGTTGGCGATCTGATACTCGGCGTGCAGACGGCTTGCGCGCCACTGTTCATACTGACCGGCATGATCACATCGCTGGTATATCTGAGCATCACGTACGCGCTGTCCACCACGTTCATGCACATCGGCAAGGGCCTGTGCGTGGCGTTGGTGATCGTGCAGATTCCAGGCGCTTCCGGCCTGTATCCGATCGAGATGATGCCGAAATTCTTCCGCATGGTCTATCCGTTCGTGCCATTCAGCTATTCGATAGACGCATTCCGCGAGACCATCGCCGGCTTCTACGACGGCCATTGGACCAAGGCGATCGGCACGCTGCTGCTGTTTGCCGCCATGGCGTTCGTCATCGGTCTGGCGGTCCGTCCTCTGTTGGTCAACCTCAACCGACTCTTCGCCCGCGAAATCAAGGAAAGCGACATGATTATCGGCGAGGAAGTGGAGCTTCCGGAACGCGGATACAACATGTCCCAAGCCATTCAGGTGCTGGCCGACAAAGGCGGTTACCGCGAGGTGATCGAGGAACGCGCAAGTCGGTTCGCGGAACTGTACCCGAAACTCAAGCGCGGAGCTCTGGTGATCGGATTCGTAGTTCCGGTAACTCTGGCGGCGGTGTTCTCGTTCACCAACGGAGAGAAAGTGGTGGTACTGGCCACGTGGGTCGTCTGGATTCTGCTCATCATGGGCTTCCTCATGGTCATCGAATACATGCGCGACAATCTGAACCGTCAAGCGGAGCTCGGCCATTTGAGCGATGAAACGATCCAATCCATGCTGGTGGAGCGCCAAGCGGCACGCATCCGTCGCAAAAAGCGGGCGCAACAGGAACGGCGGAACAGACTGCTGCGCAAAACGCGGAGACGCACCAGCGGCAAACGCACGACATCCGATAATCGCAATACCAGCGTCATCAAAGAAACGACGGAAAACGTGACGGGCGTCAACCACAATGAAGATGACGGAATCGCCATACTGGTGCAGAAAATGCAGACGACCGGTCCAAGCGCCGCCGCGAACGATGCCGCCACGGACACCACCGAGACTACCGAGACAACCGAGACAACCGAGACAACCGAAAACACCGAGGAAAGGAGCAACGCATGAAAACCATCTGGAAACTGTTCGTCGGCGACATCCGGCGAATCACCAGCAACGTCGTCTCCATCATCATCGTCATCGGACTCGTTGTGATCCCCGGCATCTTCACATGGTTCAACGTGGCCGCCAGCTGGGACCCGTTCGCCAATACCGGCAATCTGAAATTCGCCGTAGCCAATGAGGACGACGGATACCGGTCCGACCTCATTCCAGTGAAGATCAACATCGGCGACCAAGTGGTTAACACGCTGCGTTCCAACGATCAGCTCGACTGGACCTTCACCACCAAAAAAGAAGCCATCAACGGCACCAAATCCGGCAAATATTACGCAGCTGTGGTGATTCCAAAGAACTTCAGCACCCGTATGATGACGTTCTTCGCATCCGATGGCAACCACGCCGAAATCGCCTACTACAACAATGAAAAGAAGAACGCCTTGGCTCCGAAGATCACAGGCCAAGGCGCCGATACGGTCAGCGCGCAGGTCAACGAGACGTTCTCCGAAACACTGACCAGCACCGCGCTGAGTGTGGCATCGCAACTCGCCAACCAACTCGACAAGCCAGCCGCACAGGAACAACTCACGCAGTTCAACGGCAATATCAGTGACTTCGCGGAAACGCTCACCGACGCTTCCGGAACGCTCCGCACGTTCAGCACGCTGACCCAAAGCGCACGGCATCTGCTTGAGTCCTCCGACGGTCTGATCGCCAATGTCAGCGGCAATGCGAAAAGCGCAGGAACAACACTCAAGCAAGCCGGCAGCGGCGTGGAGGATCTGACGGGCGCGTTGAAGACCGGCACCACCGCGCTGGGCACGGCTCTGACTGATTCCGCCAACAGCTTCACAGCCATGGAAGCAGATGTGGACAGCCTATTCGGCAATGCGGGCACGCAGGCCGGCAACACCGCCAACGCATTACGCAACCAGGCCACGAACATCAGCAAGCAGGCGCAAAGCTACCAGCAGATCTATGATTCGCTCGACGCGCTCAGCGCAAACGAAAAGCTGCCGGAAGCGGTGAGGAACGCCATCGACCATCTCAAAACCAACGTCGGCACCACCATCACACAGCTCAACGACCTAGCATCGGCGCTGAATGGCAGCGCCGACAACATCGACGCCAAAGTAAGCGATACCACGGCCGAACGTGCGGAGATCAAGAAACTGGCGCAGCAGGCGGCAACGTCCGTCAGTGGCATCAAAACCGACTATGAGAGCCAACTGAAACCGCAACTTGACGATATCGCCACGTCCATTACCAGCACCACCACCGCGCTCAATGCCACAGCGGCCGATCTGAAAGGCGCGCTGGGCAATCTGAACGGCACCACCAAGACCGCGGATAAGAATCTGACCGCCATCAGCAGCGTGTTGGATTCCACCGCCGATAGTCTGGCCGGCGCGGGCAAAAAACTGGGCGCATTCACAGGAACATTGACCGATGCGCTGAACAGCGGCGATATGAGCGCCGTCAAAGATGTGCTCAGCGATAATACCGACTCGTTGGCCGCCGCGCTTGCAGCCCCTGTAAAAGTGAAACGCAACGCGGTGTTCCCAGTCAAGAACTTCGGTTCGCAGATGGCACCGTTCTACACGATCCTGCCACTGTGGGTCGGTTCGCTGCTCATGGCAGTGACGCTCAAGACCACCGTCTCGCGTAAGGTGCGCAAGGAACTCGGCGACCCGAAACCGCATCAGCTGTTTCTCGGACATTACGGTGTGTTCGGCGTGATCGGACTATTGCAGAGCACGTTCTCCTTGGGAGGCAGTCTGCTGTTCCTCCATGTCCAGGCGGTGCATCCGCTGCTGTTCATGCTGTCCGGCTGGGTGAGCAGCCTAGTGTTCTCGTTCTTCACCTACACGCTCGTGGCCAGCTTCGGCAACGTCGGCAAAGCCATCGGCGTGCTGTTTCTCGTCATGCAGATCTCCGGAGCGAACGGCGCATATCCGCTGGCCGTGCTGCCGAAAATCATCAGCGGCATCAGCCCGTTCCTGCCTGCGACGCATTCAATCACAGCAATGCGCGCGGCGATCGGCGGAATCTACAGTAACGATTACTGGTTTGCGATTGGCGCGCTACTGCTGTTCATTCCGCCGCTGCTGCTGATAGGCCTGTTACTGCGCATTCCACTGGTCAAGTTCAACCATTGGTACGTAAGCAAGCTGGAAAGCACGAAAGTGATCGCGGCATGATGGGCGGAACCACGCAAGAGGGCACGCGAAAGACGGTGCAAAAAACCACGCAGGAAGACGTCGGCACAGTACGTGGCCGACGTGAGCGATTACGGGAGCAAACCGACCGCAAAATCATGAAAGCCACATTGGGGATAGTGATTTCCGATGGTATCGGAGCGGTGACCATCGAAGAGGTCGCACGACGTTCAGGGGTAGCAAAGACCACAATCTACCGACGCTACCGAAACGCCGACGATTTATTGCAACGCATCCAACCGGAAGTTGCCGGACTACCGAATTTCAACGATTTGAAGCCGTCGCGGAACGGACTGGCCACCATGCTGCGACGCATCCAGGACTGCTTCGACAGCGAACTCGGATTGAAAGCCGTGGGCGTGGTGCTGTCTTCCGACAACGCCACGCTGAAGGCGATCGCAGCACAAGTTCTAGCGCCGGCCGAAGAACGGTTCGTGGGGTTCATGGAACGTGGCATCGCCGACGGAGTGTTTCAAAACCGTTTGGACTACACGTTCCTGTTCAGCACGGTGCTGGGTTCCATGCTGGCTTGCAAAGCGTTGGCGGGACAGGAAGCCGGAGGGGAACGGCAATCCGGCAAGGAACGCAAGTCTGATTCCTGGGCCGAGAACATGGCCACGTTGCTCTGGCCGAACGTATGCGCCGAATCCGCACGGTAACCACAGGAAAACCGTCCGCACCGACGCAAGACGGGCATGCCGTGTCGGTTTCAGAAGGAATGGGCTATTGGATTGACGCTTCCTGACGCGCCACTTCCAACGCCTTGTTGAAGGCTTCGGAGGTCCAGCTGGCACCGGCGAGCTTGTCGACTTTAAGGTCCTTCAACGGCTTGCCGACCACCGCGTCCGGCACGGCTTTGGCAAAGTCGTTCTGATGCTTTTTGGAGATGGACGTGAACGGATGGCCGACGATCTTCACGGCCGTCACGTTCTGGTCCTTAACGGTCAGATGCACGTCGATGGTGTCCTCGCCGACCGGCCCGTACTGGCCGTTGATCGAATAGTCGCCATCCGCGTAGTTGCCGGTGTCCTGCTTGCTGGACGTCGTGGAATTCGCGTCATCGGCATGGTTTTTGGTGGTGGCGTCGCCGCCGGCCGTATTGTCAGCCGCCTTGCCGTCGGTTTTCGACTTATTTTCCTGCGATTGCACGCTTTCGCCGGAATTGCCGGCGTATTCGTCGTCCATCGGCGTGGCTTTCGGCTCGCCGCATGCCGACAGCAGCGCGATGCTCGCCGCGGATAGCGCGATGACTTTGACTGCGTTCGATTGTGCGGTGCTCATGCGCGCTCCCCTTTCGTGACGTCGGGCTCTACGTCCGTATCGTCGGCAACGCCAGCCGCAACGGCAACGTTGGCCGCGTCCGTATCGCCGGTTTTCGCGGCTTTCGTGGGGTCGGCGAACGAAATCGCAATACCCCCGTTCTGCGCGCCTTCCGCGGCGGAACCGGTGAATGCGGGCTTGCCGCCGGCCGCTTCGTACGCGCGTTTCGCCTCCTCGTCGTTCCACTGCTCGCCGACGAGCACACCATGGTTGAGCATGATCTCGCGTTGTGCGCAGGAGGCGACGAGCGCGTCATGCGTCACGACGATGATCGTGGTGCCCTGCTCGTGCAGCTGGCGGAACAGGTCGAGCACGATCTTCTCGTTCTTCTCGTCGAGGTTGCCGGTAGGCTCATCGGCCAGAATCAGCTTCGGGTCGTTGATCAGCGCGCGGGCCACGCACACGCGCTGCTGCTCGCCGCCGGAGAGCTGGCCGGGCAGGTGGTGGGCGCGGTCCTTCAGGCCGACCTTTTCCAGCGCCTCCATGGCCTGCTTCTCATCGACCACCGAATGGTAGTACTGGGCCACCATCACGTTTTCCACGGCGGTCAGGTGCGGCACCAGATAGAACTTCTGGAACACCAGTCCGATGAGGTTCTTGCGCACGTCGGCCAGCTGCGTGGCGTTCAGGTCCTCCAGCTTGCGGCCTTCCAGCTTCACGGAGCCCTTGGAGGGCGTGTCCATGCAGCCAATCATGTTCATCAGCGTGGTCTTGCCTGAGCCGGAGGAGCCGACGATGGCGAGCCATTCGCCTTCCGGCACGGTCAGATTGAG
>OAVV01001026.1_pt1 | contig 15591 bp, 13 predicted proteins | sample 1501401 | NCBI WGS metagenome assembly OAVV01 (sample SAMEA2580098, study PRJEB22360) | human gut metagenome | biome: human gut; feature: human-associated habitat; material: faeces | place: Denmark | collected 2008/2010 | reverse complement strand
CCAGAAACGGGCGGGGTGTGGGCGGGTGTTCTCTGTGGCCCCCTGCCGATCGCATGGTTCTATCCCCTGTTCATGCTGGCGCTGCCGGTGTCTTGGCTGATCTACCTGTCCTTCCACCGTCTCATCCATCCGTCGCACAAGTAACGGACAGGCACCGCAGCCGGTAGGCACCAACTGTTCAGAATGGCGGAATACCAAGGTTTTCAATTACGGCCATGCTGTTATAGAACATACTATAACAGCATGGCCAAATCTGTGTTACTGTTATATATAGCTGTTGAACAGTTTGCGTACACTGTTCGGTCAGGATATATATCACTCGCAGAAAGGGATACAGTGAAGCTGAACATCTCATCCGCGTCCGGCAAACCGATTTACGAACAGATCGAAGATCAGATCCGAGCGGCGATCATGTCGGGCGAACTGCAACCCGGCGAGGCGCTCCCCTCCCTCAGGAAGCTTGCCAAGGAACTGCACATCAGCGCGCTCACCATCGCCAGAGCGTACAGCGAGCTGGCGGATGAGGGGCTTGTCGAGAATGTGCAGGGCAAAGGCACGTTCGTGCTGGCCCACGGCAACGAGCTTATGAAGGAACGTGCGCGCGAACGCATCATGGACGTGTTCCGGCAGACGGTAACCGCCGCCAAGGCCGCCGACATCAGCCTGCTTGATCTGCTTGGCATGTTCGAGAAGGCGTATAGGGAACAATCATGAGCCGCGTCTTCATGAGGCTCAACAAGATATGGACCTGATCGGCGTCATGAAAGCGTGAAGCGGTCGAATCACGCAATGGCCCGGAAACATCAGGCGATGATGCAAACCGTTACAGTATGACGGGCGCGTCGTGGAAGTCGAACATGACGCCGTCGGCCAGATCGCAGATCTCAGGCCAGTCGGCGTCGGAGGAATCGTCGTGCATGGCCCACACATGCATGCCGACCGACTTGGCCGAGCGCATGCCGACCAGCAGATCCTCGAATACGGTGCAGTCGCTTGGTTTGATGCCGAGACGCGACGCGGCCAGCAGATATACGTCCGGCTCAGTTTTGCCGACGTCGCCAGCATCGTCGACGCTGACCACGTCATCGAAATAGTCGAAAATGCCGACGTGCTTCATGGCCGGTTCGCGCAGCATCGGCGGCAATGACGTGGCCACGGCCAGTTTCGCGCCGCTCGCCTTCAACGATTCCAGATATTCGCGCGCATACGGTTTGGCTTCAACCACCGTGGCGTACATGACACGTGCCATATGGTCCCACTCCTCCATCAACGCTTCGGGAGTGTCCGACAGGCCGAATCGTGCGATTGTGTATTCGGCGATCTGGCGGAATTGCATGGCCGCGACCTTCTGCATGTAGTCGTCCGGCACCTCGATGCCGCGTTTGGCAAGGAAGTCGACGTCCACCTGATCCCACACGCCCATGGAGTCGAGTAGCGTGCCGTCAAGGTCGAAGATGGCGCCTTTGCCTTGGTTCGCCTTGGTTTCCTGTGTCATATCGGCTCCTTTGTTTTGCAATTACCGCTTTTGCGATTTGCGATTACTTTTTACGATTGAATCCGCCGTCAGTCAAGCACCGACGATTTGAGCAGTTCCTCGGCATGTTCCAGAGATGTTTCGCTTTCGCTGCCGGACAGCATGCGGGCGATTTCGTGCACGCGCTCATCCCCGCGCACCTGGCTGATGGTGGTGGCGATGGAACCATCCTTGGTTTCGCCTTTGGCAACCACATACTGTTCGTCCGCCCAGGAGGCGACCTGCGGCAGGTGCGTGACGACCAGAACCTGCGCGGATTGGGCGAGTTTGGCCAAGCGGGCACCCAGCTCCACAGCGGCCTTGCCACCCACGCCGGCGTCGACCTCATCGAAGATGAACGTCATCGGCGGCACGGTTCCGCCGGCCACGACATGCTTTTCAGCGGCCACCAATTCGAGCGCGAGCATCAGACGGCTCAGCTCGCCGCCGGATGCGCTTTTGCCCATCGGCAGTTGCGGGGAGCCGGGGAACGGGGTGAAGAGGAATTCGATGTCGTCCGCTCCGGTGGCGTCCAACTGTTCGCGTTCCGCCACGCGGATCTCAAGTTTCGAAGTGCCCATGGCCAGCGAATCAAGTTCCGCGGTGACTTTGGACGCGAGTTCCTTCGCCGCGGCTCTACGCCGTTTGCTCACAGTCTGCGCGGCTTTTTTCGCAGCCTCAAGCAGTTGGGCGCGTTCGGCTTCCAGCCGTTCGACCTTTTCCGGCGAGGCGTCCAAATCCTCCAAATCGTATACGGCCTTGTCCCTCCACGTGATCACGTCGGACAATTCCGGCCCCCACCGGCGGGTCAGCTCGTCCAACTCGTGGATGCGCCCGTTGATGGCATCCAGATCCTCCACGCTCGCCTCATTGTCCACTTCGCCGGACAGGCTGAACACCACGTCGGACAAATCGGTGCTGATGGAGTCGAGCCGGTCGGCGAGTTCGGAGAACACGCCTTCCACGTGAATGGCGCGCAATGCCTGCGAGGCACGGTCGATCAAATCGGCGGCGCTGGCCGATTCAACGTCATCCGCCACCTGCGAGGCGTCCAACGCACCCAATGCGCGGGTCACGCCTTCGGCGATTTCGGCGGCGTTTTCGATGCGGTCGCGGCGTGCGCGCAATTCGTCCATCTCCCCCGGCTGCGGGTCGACCCGGTTGATGCGTTCGATTGACTCACGCAGGTAATCCGCCTGCTGGCGCATGGACGATTCCTGGCTGCTGAGCCTTTCCAAACGCTCGTCCATTGCGCGCAGCGCGTTCCACGTCTTGCCGTAGGCGGCCAACGCCACTTCATCCCCCGCGTAGCGGTCCAGGAATTCACGCTGCCGCGAAACGGTCGCGATACGTAACTGGTCGGCCTGGCCGTGGATCGTCACCAATTCGGCGGCGACGGAGGCGAGTACGGAACGCGGTACGCTACGTCCCGACAGCATGCTGCGGGATCGTCCGGAAGCGGGCACTTTGCGCGACAGGAACAGTTCGCCGTCCTCTGGCTCGAAACCCGCCTCCCGTGCCGCGGCCACCGCGGCCGGCGACGAGGCGACTTCGAACACGCCCTGCGCCCACGCCTCCTGAGCGCCGACGGAAACACGGCCTCCATCGGAGGGACCGCCGGAAATCAGTCGGATCGCACTGAGCAGCATCGATTTGCCGGCTCCCGTCTCGCCGGTGATCGCCGTCATACCGCCGGCAGGGGCGATCAGCGCGGAACGGATCGGACCGAGATTGTGGATCTCAAGCTCTTCCAGCATGCCCTGTCACTTCCCGCTTTCCGGTTTGCCGGTTCTAGGGAACGATTGCCCATGATGCGTGCCGCCGGTCTTGCGCGCCTGCTCGCGCCAGCCGACGACAGGCAAATCAAATTTGGTGACGAGCCGGTTCGTGAACGGCACGCCAGACAAACGAGCCAATCGCAAAGTGCATTTCGATTCACGCACTTCGATGCGTGTGCCTTTCGGCAGGGCGCGCTGGCGGCGGCCGTCGCAGCAGATCCAACCGTCGGACGTGGAATCGTCAAGAATGTCGATGGCGAACGTGGAGCCGGAGCCGATGATGAGCGGACGTGCGAACAATGCGTGCGCGGCCAACGGCACCAATTGCAATGCCTTCACATTCGGCCACATGATCGGCCCGCCCGCGGAAAACGCGTAGGCGGTGGAACCGGTCGGCGTGGATACGATCACGCCATCGCAACCGAAGGAGCTCATCTCCACGTCGTCGACACGGATGGACAGTTCCACCATTTTGCCACGGTCGGCGCGTTCCAGCGTGATGTCGTTCAACGCCCAGTCCTCGATGGGTTCCGTCGCGCCCGGCAGCCATACGTCGACGTGGGCGATCATACGTTCGTCGATGGAATAGTCATGGTCGGCGATCCGGCGGATGGCCTCGCTCATCTGGAAGCTTTCAAATTCGGCAAGAAAGCCGACGTGGCCCAGGTTCACACCGAGAATGGGCACTTCGGTGGCATGCACCAGTTCGGCTGCGCGCAGGATGGTACCGTCTCCTCCGAGCACCACCACGATTTCCGTGTTCTTCGGCACGGCGGGCGTCCTGCTGCCGAACTCGGGCGCTTCGATATTGTCGATGATCGTCACTTCGAAATTGGCGCGTCTCAACTGCTCGACGGCTTCTTCGACCACCGTGCCGCTTTCACGCAGACGCGTATGCGTCACCACCACCGCATGTCGGGTACCGATCATCGCAAGCCCTTTCGTATAACGGGCGCCCCGCCAGTGTAGTCGAACAAATGAACGAATGACGGCAGCGGGTGTCCAGAACACGCCGCAGACGTCCGAAGAGTCCCACGGAGCCACCGCGGAACCGTCGAACGGTACGTCCATGGCCCATTCGTCACACTACCGTCTACAATAGCTCAAGGAAACGAAGACCGTTTATACAGACAAGGAGCGAGGAACAGCATGTCCAACCTCGTCTTCGACGAGTCCTCCTCCAATCGCGAGGCCTCACATGGCTATGCCTGGTGGTTCTCCGGGGACACGTTCGAGAAGGCCATGGCGGAGGAGCGCAAGCCGCGCAAGCGCAGCCTAATGCACAGACTCACCACACATCCCGGACGTCTGACCATCCTGTACTTCATGATGTTGGGCGCATTGTCCACGCTGCTCCTGCTCACGCCCACCGCCACGCCGAAAGGCGAGCAAACGACATTCACCACCGCGTTCTTCACCGCGATCTCCGCGATTTCGACGTGTGGCATCTCCATCGTCAATTCGACGACGCATTGGTCCGCTTTCGGCCAGGCCGTGCTCATCTTCTCCGTGCAGATGGGCGGCTTGGGTGTCATGACGTTCGCTTCACTCATCGCCTTGGCCGTGAACCACCATCTCAAGGCCACGCAAAAGCTGCTGACGGCCAACGAGCTGGGCACCACGAAACTCGGCGAGATCAAGGGCGTGCTCACCGTGGTCATCGCCACCGCGTTCACCATCGAAGGCATCACGTTCGTGGCGCTGTTCCCCGGCCTGTACAAAGTCAATCATGGCAATGTGCGGCACACGCTGTGGGAATCGTTGTTCTTCGCGGTCATGGCATACAACAACGCCGGCTTCACCCCTGACGGCGCCGGCCTGCATGTCAACAATTGGGCTGTTGGCCTGCCTATCCTCGTCAGCGCGTTCTGCGGCACGCTCGGCTTTCCCGTCCTGCTTAACCTCATGCGCTCATGGCGCAACCATCGTCCGCCGAAGCGTTGGAGCCTGCATACCAAGCTCACGCTGACCACCACGTTCTGCATCGTGCTCGCCTCGTTCACCTGGTTCCTCCTCATGGAATGGAACAACAAACTGCTGTTCGCCACCGAAGGCGTGGAACCGCGGTTGTGGCATGCGATGGTGGCGGCCGTCATGCCCCGCAGCTCCGGCTTCGACCTGTCATGGATGCCGGGCGTGAGCGACGCGACGAAGGTGTTCCTGTCCATCGTCATGTTCATCGGCGGCGGCAGCACTTCGACCGCAGGCGGCATCCGCGTCACCACATTCGCCGTGATTCTGTTGACCTGCCGCGCCGCGTTCACCGGACGCCATGACGTCAACGCATTCCATCGTCGCATCCATTCGCAAGCCGTCATGACGGCCGTGGCCGTCACCACCTCATGTCTGGCACTCGTCACCATAGTGTCCATGACATTGATGGCCATCACCGGATGCTCGCTGAGCAACGCGCTGTTCGACACCTGCTCGGCGTTCGGTCTGGGAGGCTATTCGGTCGGCGTGGCCAGCGCTTCTAGTCCAGCGGTCCTGTACATTCTCGCCGCGACCATGTTCATCGGCAGGCTCGGTCCGCTCACCATCGCCTACGCGATCTCCAGGCCGCGCAATGTGGAGCCGGTCCGCTACCCCACCGAGCAGATCGTGGTCGGCTGAGCGGATTCGTCGATACGGTTTCTATACCCGCAACTTCCTATACTTGAATCCGGAACAGAACATCGAAAGGTACGCGAACAATCATGGCTAACAACACCAGAAGCGTTCTTGTGGTAGGACTCGGCCGTTTCGGCAGTTCCGTAGCCACCACATTGGATACGATGGGACAGGATGTGCTCGCCGTCGACAAGGACGGCGAACTGGTGAACCGCTGGTCGTCGCAGATCCCCACCGTGCAGGCCGACATGACCGACGTGATGGCGTTGGAGCAGATCAACGCCTCCGATTTCGACACGGCGGTCGTAGCCATCGGCGACAGCGTCGAAGCGTCCGTCATCACCGCCGGCAATCTGCTGGACGCGGGCATCTCCGACATTTGGGCGAAGTCGGTGTCCAAGGAGCATGCGCGCATTCTGCAGCGTATCGGCGCACGGCACATCATCAACGCGGAGACCGATGCCGGCAAACGCGTAGGGCACTTGGTGTCCGGCAACTATCTGGACTACATCGAGCTTGAAGGCGCGTACAGCGTGGTGAAGATCCACACTCCCCCGCATGTCGTCGGTTACTCCATCGAGGATGCGCGCGTACATGAACGGTTCGGCATCACCGTGGTCGGTGTCAAATCGCCGGGCAAGGAATTCGAATACGGTTCGAAAGAGCTGATTATGCACCGTAACGACGAGCTCATCATCATGGGCAAGCAGGATCAGATCGACAAGTTTTTGAGGGGCTAGGCCCACGGAACATGCAAAAGGCCGGCGGTCCATATGGGATTTTTCATATGGGCCGCCGGCCTTTCATTTTTACGCTATCGATTGGCGGAGAACGGTTTACGCCACTGCATACAGCAGATACTCGATGTTGCCGTGCGTGCCTTCGATCGGTGAGACCGCCGTGGCGCGTACATCCAGTCCGTTGGCTTTCGCGCAGGCGGTGACGGTGTCGAGCGCCTGTTTGCGTAAGGTTTCGCTTTCCACGATGCCGTTTTTGCCGAGGTTGCCTTTGCCGACTTCGAACTGCGGTTTGACCAGCAGCACGACGTGTGCGCCGGGCGCGGCGATGCGCGCGATGACGGGAATCACGTATGTCAACGAGATGAATGACACGTCGGATACGATCATGCTTGGCCGGTACGGCAGATCATCCGCTTCGACGTCGCGGATGTTGACGCCGCTCATTTCGATGATGCGCTCGTTGCCTGCGATGCGCGGGTCAAGCTGGCCGTGCCCCACGTCGAGCGCGATCACATGCGCGGCACCGCGTCGCAGAAGCACGTCGCAGAAACCGCCGGTGGACGCGCCGATGTCGAGGCAATCGAATCCTTCCGCGGAACGCAGGCCCGTCTGGGAGAACATGTCGAACGCGCCGACCAACTTGTAGGCTCCACGGGAGACGTAATCGTCTCCCAGATCGGCATCAAGCGTGTCGGCGGCCGTGACTTTGAGCGACGCTTTGGATGCGACGATGCCGTTCACCCGGACCTTGCCGGATTCGATCAGCCGTTGTGCTTTGGAGCGGCTGTCCGTGACGCCACGCTCCACCAGCGCGATGTCGAGTCGGACGACGGCACCGGAATCGTCATTCATGTTGCGCATACGCACGTGCGGCAATCAGGCGATTCGGAATTCCGGCACGATCATGCCGTCGACGCTGTGTCCGCGATCCGCCGCACCCCACAGGGGGGCGCAGGCCGCACGAAGACCGTCGACGCTGGTGATGTCGGTGACGTAAAGACGATCGCCGTCGACGCACGCCTGCACGTCGCGGCAGCTCCAAGCGCCAGCCTCATGCACGACTTCGGGGGCCGGCTCGTTAAGTCCGGTCAGGTCCTTGGCGATGTAGGTCGGACGCAGATGCTCCGGAGCGAACATCAGCTCATGCGGATTGGTGACGCCGGTCAGCACGGCCAGGGAATCATAGCCGCCACGATTGCCGGCTTCGATATCGGTATCGAGACGGTCACCGATGGCGAGGCATGCTTCCTTGGCCACTGGTTCGGCACCATCATGCGCGGCAAGCAGTCGGGCTTCGTCATACATGGCGGATTCCGGCTTGCCTGCGGACGAAACCGGTTCCACACCAGTGGCGTTGATGACGGCCATGATCATGGAACCGCAACCGGGGGCGATGCCCAGCTCACGCGGAATGGTCAGGTCGCGGTTGGTCACGAAATACGTGGCGCCCTGTTCTACGGCGTAGGCGATTTGCGCCATCTGGTTCCAAGACATGTCCGGGTACCAGCCTTGGATGGCCGCGACCGGCTTGTCTTCGGCGGAATCAACCACTTCAAGACCCTGCTTGGCGACTTCCTCACGCAGATGCTGTGCTCCGAGCACAAACACTTTCGCACCTTGCGGCACCGCACGGGCCACCATACGGGCAGCCACCACGGACGAGGTGATGACCTGCCATGGTTCGACGTCAAGGTCGAAGCCCTTAAGCTGGTCGGCCACCACGGATTGCAGTCGGGAGGAATTGTTGGTGGTGTATTCCACCGTCATGCCGAGGCCTTCGGCCTTGCGGATGCTCTCTGCAGCATGTTCCACCGGATTCTTGCCACGGTAGACCACGCCGTCAAGATCAAGCAACGCCAGCTGGTAGGCTTCGCTCAGCGGACGGGTTGTGGATTTCAGCATTGTTTTGCCGCACCTCACTCGTTGTCGGAATCGGCTGCGGATTCGACCTCATCCTCAGTCTGGTCGTCTTCGGAGTCGCCCGCGTTTTCGCCGTCACCGGCAGGCTCGTCGTCGGACTCGGCGCCTTCCTTGGCCGCTTCGGCATCAAGCTGGGTCTCATCGTTGGTCTCGCCGTTCTCGTCGACGGCCTCGGAATCGTCCTCATCCTCGTCTTCCGGCGCATACTGGGCGTCATCTTCGGAAATGCCGAGCTTGTCCATAAGCTCGTCGTTCAATTCCTGCATGTCGTATTCGATGACCAGATCGTCGGAGGTCTCGTCCTCTTCGGCATCGGCGTACTGCAGCTCAAGCTTGTCAAGCAGCTGGTCGAGGGCCACGGCCTCATCGGAGCGTCCGGCCTGCTCGAGGAAGTACTGTTCGGCCTGCACCGCACGCATGCGGTATTCGCCGGCCAGACCCTTGGAACGGCCCAGCGTATGCACGATCTCAATGGCCTTATCCCACAGCTCGAGGTCGCCCAGCGCGCCCGCGTACACGAGGAACATCTCGGCCTTGGATTCGCCGCGCAGATACTTCGCGTCATCGCTCATGGCGGTTTCGATGGCCTTCTTCGGCTCGCCCATACCACGCTCGCAGTCGGCGATGAACGGCAGATAGTCAAGGAAACCGTTCATGCGGAACGCGGTGCGGAACTCACGCAGGGCCAGTTTGTAATCGCCCTGACGGTAGGCCACGAACGCAAGGGTCTCACGCGCGAAATCAATACGGGAAGCCTGATGCGCCACCCACTTGGCGTGTTCGAGCGCCAGCTCCGGATCCCTTTCCTCAAGCGTGTAGGCGGCGAGGATGTGCAGGCCGATGTTCTCCGCATGTTCCTTGGACAGGCCACGCAGACGCTCACGGTCATCGGTGGACAGCATGCTCCACTCGATGCCCTTCGGCATCTTCGGCTCGCCCGGGCGACGATGCGTGTACGGGTTTTGCGACGGGAAGCTCATCGTGCCGTCGGAATTGCGACGTGGCTTCGACAGGTATTCACCACGCTTCGCCTCGCGGTACTCCATCTTCTCTTCACGGGTGAATTCGCGGCGCTCCTCGCCTTCCGGACGCTGGTCGCGATCCTTGTGGAAGTCACGACGCTGGTTGTCACGGCGGAAATCCCTGCGATCGCCGTCACGACGATCATCACGACGGAAATTACGACGCTCGCCATCACGGCGCTCCCCGCGGCGGTCATCGCGGCGGAATACCTGTCGTCCCCCGTCCTTGTGGAAATTGCGGCCGCCACGACGCTCACCATCGTCACGGCGGAAGTCACGACGGTCACCGTCATGACGGAAATTGCGACGCTCGCCATCACCATGGCGGTCGTCACGATGGAAATCCCTGCGATCGCCGTCACGACGGTCATTATGACGGAAGCCGGAACGCTCGCCATCACGCTGGTAGCGCGGATTGTCGCCGCGATTGCCACGATAGCCGCCGCGGCGGTCGTCACGACGCTCGCCATCGCGGTTGAACTTGCGCGGACCGTTGTGGAAACGACGCTCCTGACCTTCGCCTTCGCCATCGCGATGGAAATCGCGGTCGCCACGACGGTATCCGCCGCCATTGCCCTTGCGATATCCGCCCTTACGGTCATCGTTGTGGAAGCCGCCGGACTTGTGTCCGTAGGACTTGCCGCCGTTGCCGCGCGGCTTGAATCCCTTGCCACCGCGGTTACCCGGCCTGCCCGAGCCGTAGGACTTGTGGTTGCCGTAGGACTTGCCGCGCGATCCGCGCTGTTCTTCTGCCATGCTGTTCCTTATTGGTCTTGAGATACTTGCGATTATTTACTTACGATTGCCTATGCGTCTCACGCCTGTTCGACGACGCCGAGCGCCTTCTTGCCGCGGCGGATGAGCACGAAACGACCATGCAGGAAGTCACCTTCCTGCAACGTCTGTTCCTCATCCTCCACGCGCGTGTTGTTGAGGTACACGCCACCGGACTTGATGGTCTTGCGCGCCTCGGAAATCGACTTGAACAGGCCTGCCTTCATACCAGCCTCGGCCACACGGTCGCCGGCTGCGACCTTGGCGAATTCCCCATCGACCTTCATGCCGTCGATAGCGGCCTCAAGCGTGGACTCATCGATGTCCGCCAGATCGCCGCCACGTCCGAACAACGCGCCGGCAGCTTCGATGGCCTGGCGAGTGGCTTCCTCGCCATGCACGAAGCTGGTGACCTCCCATGCGAGGGTGCGCTGCGCCTCACGCGCGCCCGGATTGGTCTTGCTTCCCTCGATAAGCCGTTCGATTTCGGCCTTTGGCAGGAAGGTGAACGCCTTGAGCAGGTTCTCCATCTCGCTGTCGGGACGGTTGAACCAGAACTGGTAGAACTTGTAGGGGCTGAGCATCGTGCCATCCAACCAGACGGCGTTGCCTTCGGACTTGCCGAACTTCTTGCCCTGCGCGTCGGTGATGATCGGGCTGGTGAACACGTTCACGTCCACGCCGCGCACCTTGTGGATCAGATCCAGACCGGAGGTGAGGTTGCCCCACTGGTCGGAGCCGCCGATCTCCAGCACGCAATGGTACTCGTCGAACAGGTGCAGGAAGTCGTTGCCCTGCAGCACCTGATAGCTGAACTCAGTGAAGGAGATGCCTTCCTCGGAGTTGAGGCGACGGGCCACGGTGTCCTTGGCGAGCATGGTGCCCATACGGAAATTCTTGCCGACGTCACGCAGGAAGTCGATGACGTTCATCGAAGCGGTCCAATCGTAGTTGGACACGAAACGTACCGGATTGCTGCCTTCGGTCTCGAGGATGCCGCCGATCTGCTTCTTCAGACGATCGGCCCAGCCGGCCACGACGTCCTTCGGGTTGAGCGTACGTTCGCCCGACTGGCGCGGATCTCCGATCAGGCCGGTGGCGCCGCCGACCAACGCGATCGGATGGTGTCCTGCGGCCTGCAGGTGGCGCATGTTGATGAGCTGAACGAGGTTGCCGATGTGCAGGGAGGCGGCGGTCGGATCGAAGCCGCAATAATAGGTGATGGGCTCTCCGTTCAACGCTTCGGCGAGTCGATCCCTGTCAGTGGACTGGGAAATCAACCCGCGCCATTCCAGTTCATCGAGGACGGAATCGAAACCGGCCTCCTTGAAATCGATGACGTGAGCCATAACTGTGCTTTCTCCCTATCGAATTGTGGACATTACCGCGTTTTACGCACCCTACAGTTTCGCAGAAGACACAGACAGCCGCGTGTGCCGTTTTCCATGTTTTTATCAAAGCGATCACGGAACATGCCGGTTAAAATCGAAAACGGAATCTCATTGACGAGAAGAAGGGAGGCCTGCATGGATCGCAAAGGCATGAAGGCCAATGCAAGGAAAGCCTATAAGAGACACTATTGGATGATAGTCGTCATCTGCCTGTTCGCTTCGGTGTTCGGTGTCGCCTACAGTTCGTCGACATGGTCGGTGAACGCCAGTTCCCCGTCCGCAACCGTGCAGGAGGATGGCACAGCGCAATCCGACAACGTGTCGAAAGTGTTGGAGAACCTGCTTGTCGGCGATGAAAGCCAGGCACGCAGGCAAGTGGAGCACAATCAGGAGCAGATCGTGCAAAACGACACCAATGCCATGATGGGGCGTAAACGCGGCGTGTTCGCGTCTCTGCTCAACTCGTTCTCATCGGGTTCGGTCATTCTGTCGATGGCCGATGCGGCCAATTCCATCGTGCATAATGACGGCGTCGCCGTGGCCGTACCGATCGTCGTGTCCCTGGCCGTTTACCTTTTCGTATGGCTGTTCGTCCAGCAGACATACCGGGTGGTCATGATGCGCATGCTGCTTGAGGGACGGACCTACGACAAACTTCCCGTGAGCCGTTTCCTCTACCCGATCACCACGCGCAAATGGTTGTCGATGGCGAAGGTGATGCTGCTCGAGAACGTGTTCCTGTTCCTGTGGACGTTCACCATCATCGGCGCGTTCATCAAACCGTATTCCTACCGTATGGTGCCCTACATCGTCGCCGAAAATCCGAATATCGGGGCACGGGAGGCCATCAGCCTGTCCAGGCGCATGATGAAGGGTCACAAGTGGGAGTGTTTCGTGGCCGACCTGTCGTTCCTTGGCTGGTGGCTGCTCAATCTGTTCACGCTCGGTTTGAGCGGCATCTTCTATTCCAACGGCTATAACGCGGCGTTTTTCGTCGAATATTACGTGCATGTGCGCGGATTGTCCAAGGATTCGGGATTGGAGGGAAGCGAGCTGCTCAGCGACGAATACCTGTACAGCAAGGCCTCCGCTGAGACATTGCATGCCGCTTATGGTGATGTTGCCGAAACGGTGGAGCAGTTGTCCAGCAATCTTGTTCCGGTGGACAAGCCGAACGGTTTCGTCGGGTTCCTGTCCGAATGGTTGGGCGTGCGTATCCTGCATGCGCGGTCGGTGACCAAGTATGAGGAGTATCGCGAGCAACTGCACCAGATCGATACCGGCAGGGAGATTCTGGACGGCGCTATCTATCCTGGTCGTCTGGCTCCGGCGCCGATGGCGTTCCGGTTCCGCGAATCCCGCACCGTCAGCTCCGATCGCAGCTATTCGTTGGTCAATCTGGTCATGATGTTCTTCATCTTCTGTTTCGTGGGATGGGTATGGGAGGTGAGCCTCGCCTTCATTTCCGAAGGAACGTTCGTGAATCGTGGCACGCTGCATGGGCCATGGCTGCCGATCTATGGCACCGGCGGAGTGAGTTGTCCAATTGTTCGAGTTCCTGGCCGCCATGGTCTTGTGTGGCGGGTTGGAGTACTTCTCGTCCTGGTATCTGGAGAAGACCCACGGAGGACAACGCTGGTGGGATTACACCGGTTATTTTCTCAATCTCAATGGTCGTATCTGTGCCGAGGGTCTGCTGACGTTTGGTTTGGGCGGTTTGGCGATCGTGTATCTGCTGGCTCCTGCATTGGACAACTTGCTGAGTCGTATCGATACAAGAAAGCTCACCGTTGTGGCCGTCGTGCTTCTGGCGTTCTACTGTGTGGACCAGGCGTATTCGGCGCAGCATCCGAACATTGGTGCCGGCATCACCGATTACAAGGGGTCGGCCACATCGCAAGTGTCGTAGCCCCTATCCGATGTGATGCATAAAGGGATTTTGCCCGTCAGCGTGCGCAACGCAGGTTGGCGGGGCAAATCGTTTTTGGACACATGCTATACGACACGTGTGGCCGGTGGAAACTTACTTTCGGCGCAGCATCTCACGCACGGTTTCCATGATCTTGCTGTATTTGGTGGAGTCCGTGGAACGCATGCGTGGGAAGGAGCGGATCATACGACGTTGCTGCCAATTCAACGCGGAAGAGACAAGCTGACGCATATTGGCAACACGTTCCTGCGACGATTCCGACAAATCATGCATCTTTTCCCGGAATTCCTCTTTGCCCCACTGCCAGGAGTCTCCGGCCTTCTCCGCACGCTCCTGCACCGCTTCGCTGAATTTGGCGAGACGCTCGGACAGGCCGACGATGCCCACCACGGTGACGATGGTGTCGATGATAACGACGATGGCGGCGACCGCGCATATCATGTGCACGGCAAGCAGCGGAATCATGGCGGTGAGCCGTTCGACCTGCGGCTGGACCACATCGATGATCAATACTCCGCCGAATCCGAATACGATTGCGCCGAGCAGACAGATGCGGCCTTGGATGTTGAATCGGTAATGGCTGTAATCCCACCATCTGGCGTGGAACAGCTTTTCCATGCCCCAAGAGGTGATGTATTCGAGTATGCTCGCGCCGAATGAGGAGATAAGGAAAATCTCGATGGGATTCGTGAAGTCATGCAACAGCACGATCGCAAGCACCGCGCCGCATCCGTAAATTGGGCACAACGGCCCGTTGAGGAAACCACGGTTGACCCATCGACGTTCCGAAACGGACACGAGAACCGACTCGTACACCCATCCGATAAAGGCGTACAACAGGAACCAAAGGAACAAATATTCGAGTGTGAGCGCCACAGCCATCAGCTCCTGTCCGTCGGTTGTCCGGATGCGGGTTTGTCGAAACGATCGAAAGAGAGCGTTTCCTTCGTGGCGCTGATTTTGTCGGCCGCGGTGACAAGGTATCCTTCGATGTACTTCGGCGGATAGGGAGTCAATGGGAACATGTGATGTTCGATGCTGTCCCGTTCGATCTGGTTGAGTTTGAAATCCCGTATGGCGTTGCGCATGGCCGTTTCACCATGTGTGAATCCGTGTAGCCGATGGGTGCCGTTGTCCCAGTCATGCCAATCGTAAAGGAAGTAATCATGGAGCAAAGCGGCGCGAATCAACGAACGTAGATCAACCCTATTCCACAGGTGCAGTCTGTCTGCCAGCCAGACGGACAGACAAGCCACACGAATGGAATGGGCGAATGTGGTGACCACGCCATGCTGGTAGCAGACCCTTTCGATGGCCATGTGGTCATGTTCCAGAATCTCCCGGCCGTGCGCGTAGACCAGCCGTCGTATCTGCGTGCGCGTCAACAGCACCGCTTTTTGCTCCTTGCTTAATAGGGATTACTTGAGCAGGGATTCGGGCGACTTGTATGCGGAACCGTCGGACACGGAGTTGGCGAAGGCGCGTAGCTGCTCGATGGTGGTCTTAGCGGAAACGATCTGTTCGCGCACGCGCAGCGGGGAGGTGCCTCCCTTGCCGTTGCGGGCGGAGACGGAGCCTTCGGTGGACAGCACTTCACGCACCTGCGGGGCCTTGTCCGCCGGCAGGAAGTCCTTGAACACGTTGATGAAGTCCTCGTCGGTCAAGTCCCACAGCTCCTGGCCACGGTCTTCGGCGATTTTGACGCATGCGCCGGAAAGCTCGTGCGCGTGACGGAACGGCACACCGTTCTTGACGAGCCATTCGGCGATGTCGGTGGCGAGGGCGAAACCGGTCGGGGCTTCGGCTTCGAGGCGTTCCTTGTCGAAGACCATGGTGGCGACCATGCCGGTGAATGCCGGCAGCAGCACTTCAAGCGTGTCCACTTGGTCGAATACGGCTTTCCTCATCGCCGC
>OAVV01001015.1_pt1 | contig 15768 bp, 4 predicted proteins | sample 1501401 | NCBI WGS metagenome assembly OAVV01 (sample SAMEA2580098, study PRJEB22360) | human gut metagenome | biome: human gut; feature: human-associated habitat; material: faeces | place: Denmark | collected 2008/2010 | reverse complement strand
GGCGGTCTCGCCGCGACGCCCCGGCCATCCCGGCAGCCCCTTCCGTACCACCGATGCCGTCGACGTCCGCATCCGCCATGATGAAACGCTCAGCCCATGCGTGGAACCGCGTGCCGAGCTGTGCCGCCGGCGAGGCGACGTGCGGAATCGGACGGACCAGACCACGCCAGTAGGCGCGGGAGTCACGCTCGCCCATGGAGCCGGCGCGCGCTTGCAGCGAGGTGACGTTTTGGCGGCCGGCAGCAAGGATACGTTCGCCTTTGGCACGCACGGCCTCGTCGAAGGCGTCCTGCGATTCGCCTGCGTCAGCCACGTCCGGTTCCGGCATGAGATGTTCGTCGGCGACGAGCAGTTTGGCGAGACGCAGCAGTGAGTTTCCGGTTTCCGGCGATGGCGTGGCGGATTCATCGGCAACGTCGCCCTGCGTTCCCGTGGATTCAGCGATATTCGGTTCGTCGGATTCGACGGCACGTACCTGTTCGGCCGCGGCACGCAGCCTGTCGGCGACATCGGCGCTCAGATCGCACGGCCAAGGCAAAGTATGGTCGTCCGAGACCGGTTCGAGCGGCGTGTTCCACGCATCACCCACCACGGCATTCTCGAAATCGCGGGCGTGTTCGCCTACGAAATAGCCGTCGGGCAGGTCAAGTCCCAGCGTGTTCGGGGAGCCGTCCACATCGTCGGACAGGCTGTCCGGTTCGCGTACCGCGGTGACGATTCCGTTCATCGAATCGCGCGTCTCCAGCCAGAAATTCGACGGCGCGGCGCTTTTCTTTCCCTCCGCCAGGCGGGAGTCGCGGCTCGTCTCGTTGCATCCGCTGTATACGAGCAGCGCCTCGTAGCGGGCGCGCGTCAACGCCACGTAGGCGAGACGGCGTTCGTCGGCGTGCAGTCGGCGGCCCTTGGCTGGGACTTTTTCCCCCCTGTTGCGTCAGGTACAGGCTTGCCGGATCCATTCCTTCCATATCGTCGACGGCCATGGTTCGCAAGGTGCCGAACACCTCGTCGTCGATCACTTCCGCATCGTCCAATCCGTCGAGCGATTCCACGGGATTGCCCCCGATGGGCGCGTCGTGCGGGAATCGTGGCAGGATATCCGCGTCGGCGCGCACCGGAACCGGCACCGCGGACGGGTCTTCCAGCCAAGTGTGGGCTTTTTCGAAGTATTCCGGCGGCTCCCATACGCCGTCGCGCCGACCGCCCGGATGGTCTTCGTCCGTTTTGACGCTCAGGTGGTCGCCTTGACTGGACGGGAAGGTGCCGTCGCGCATGCCGACCACGGCCACGGCGTCCCATTCCAGGCCTTTCGACTGGTGCACGGTCATGAGCACCACATCGACGGGGGTATCTGGTGCGGTGGCATTGTCGTCGGACGCGTCACGCAGCGAATCCACCCACGAGATGAACGCGCGCAGGCTTGGCGTGCCCTGCGCGGTGATTTCCTGCAAGTAGGTGTCCACCAGAGACAGCATCGCGTCGAGTGACGAAGCGGCATGCGATGTGGCACGATTGCCGGCATCCGGATGCCGCATCCGTTCGGCGAGCAGCAGGTCGATGTCCAGTCCGAGCGCGGTGATGGCCGTGCGCACCACTTCCGGCAACGGATGGCCGGCCGTGCGCTGCACCTGTTGGATGACGCGACCGGCGTGGATGACGCTCGCGGCTCCCGTACGGCTCAATACGCCGTCGACGAGGTGCCGCAGATCGCCGCGCAGCAGCACGTCGATCAGGAAGACGGCGTTGGGCACTTGGTCGCGGTAGGCGCGCACGGTGGCGCGGATGTCGGCGTCGGACGGATTCGCATCCGCCTCCACGATGCCGGCCGACACGAGCGCGCGGTAGCGTTGCGCGGTGTTGAGCCGTTCGGCGATGCCGGCGAGCGCCTGCAGATCGTCGGCGGACAGGCCGAATCGTGGCGTGGCGAGCAGCCGCATGAGCGCGGCGCTGTCGGTGTGGTCGCATACGACGTGCAGCAGGGCGAGGATGTCTTTGATTTCGGGACGTTCCAGGAGTGCGGCCTGGCCGACGACGAGTGTGGTGAGGCCGGCTTGTTCCAGTGCGTCCTCGTAGGCTGGCATCTGCGTTTTGGAGCGGAACAGGAGCGCCACGTGCGGACGGTTGTCTTTGGCTCCGTCGGCGAGCTCGTTTTCGGTTGGCGTGTGCAGTGCGATCGCTTGTTTGGCGAAGCGTACGATGGCGTCGATTTCCTGGCCGAATGTGGCGTAGCCGAGCACGCCGAGCGTACCTTCGGGGGCGTTGTCGATGTTGGCGAGCGGGGGCACGTCCACTTCGCGCATAAGCGAGCTGCCGCGACGTCTGGCGGGCAGGCGCAATGGTTTCGTCAGATTGTTGGCCGCTTCGAGCACCATGCGCGAGTTACGTCGGGTGACGGTCAGCGTGTAGGGCTTGTCGGTGGCGTCGTGGCCGAAGTCGTGTTGCAGCATGCGGAATGCGCCTGGGCTGGCTCCTCGCCATGCGTAGATCGATTGGAAGGGGTCGCCGACGGCGTTCACCGCGCTGCGATGGGTGGAATCGGCGTGGAACAGTGCGGTCAGGAGGGCCGCCTGCGTGGTGGAGGTGTCTTGGTATTCGTCGAGCAGCACGTGCGTGTAGCGTTTGCGGTAGGTGGCTCCGATGGAGGGGAATCGGGTGACGAGTTGGAATGCGGCGATGGTGAAGTCGCTGAATTCGGCCATGTTGAGGGCGCGTTTTTCGGCGTGGTAGTCGGCCACGAGGTCGAGTAGCAGGTCGCGTTTGCGGGCCGTGCCGGCCAATTGCGCGGTCTTGTAGACGCAGAGTTGGTGGCATTGGGCGCGGTATTCGCGCATGCGGGTTTCGAAGGCGGTGTCGGATTCCTTTTTCTTCTGTTTCGGAGCCTTGCCCACTTTCGGCTCGCCATCGGGAACGTCCTCGTCTTCAAGCGCTTTGGCCACTTGCGCCACGAACGCCTTATCCCATGCGCGCACGCGTTCCACGGCTTCGTCGAAGCTGGTGCAGTCGCTGCCGATCATGGCTCCTGCGATGGCGTTGGATAGGGTGAACACGTTGCCGGCGATGGTGGAGAATTTGCCGAGTTCGTCGCCGCCTTGGTCGAAGGCCATGAGCTGGTCCATGTGCTTGTCGAGCACGGTGTGGATGAGCTGCAGCGCTCCGGCTTCGCTCAATGGCTGCGTGTTTTGGTCGAAGCCGACGAGCAGGCCGTATTGGCGCACGATGGTTTGGAAGAACGCGTCATAGGTGGAGACTTCCGGTTTGAGGAAGGCGACGCGTGTACCGCGTCCGGCTTGGTTGCGTGTCACGGCAGCGGAGACGCGCGAAAGCAGTTCGGAGGCGGCTTTGCGTGTGAAGGTCAGGCCCAGAATCTTCTCGGGACTGATGCCCTGGTCGATGAGGGTGATGATGCGGCGGGTCATGGTGTAGGTTTTGCCGGAGCCGGCGCCCGCCACCACGACCACGTCCTCGTATGAGGGGGCTTGGATGACGGCGGCCTGTTCCGGACTGTCGGTGAATTTCGGCGTGGCGGCCGGCACAGTGCCCATCGCATCGCCCTTTGCTGTGGCCCCGTTCGTTGACATGCTTCCGTTCATACCGTTACTCCCGTTCATGCCACGGTCCTTTCGAATACGGTGTTCTGCTCGCCTTGGCAGGCCGGGCAGACCCCACTGCCGTACGTTCTGCAGTATCCGACGTGTTCCACGGTCGGACGCGCGGTGATGCGGGTGGCCCGGCTCGCCGCGGCCGCATAGAAGACGCGGGAGATCATGGTCAGCGACCATACCGTCATCTTCGACCGCGATTCCAGAAGTTGCTTCCAATGTTCTTCGCTGACCTGCGCCGGCCGTTCGACGTCGTCGAGGCCGCTGGTGAAGACGCTGGCCATTTTGGGCACGTATTTGCGGGGTATGAAATCGCCCGCGTTGATGCTTCCGCCGGCGAACAGCGCCTGCTGGTGGTACGCTTCGTCGCCTTGCCCTTTGCGTGGCGCGGGTGCCGCGTATTCCATGACGTGGAACAGGGCGCTTTGGGTGATGTCCGGCATGGCTGCGATCGCCTGCGCGCCGCGTTTTCCGCCGTGTTCCGGGAATGCGAGGCCCAGCTGGTAGCAGACGAGCTGCAGGTCGCTGAACAGGGAGCGTCCGTTTGGCACTTTGCCGGTTTTGTAGTCGATCAGCCGTACCTGTTCGCGGCCGTCTGCGGTACGGCGGTGTTCAAGACGGTCGATTCTGCCCGACAGGCGTACGGTGAGCCGGTCGCTCATGCCGGTTTCCGGCCAGCCGTCGACGAGCGCGCCCATGATGGCGATGAGTTCGTCGCGGGAGATCGGAGCGTTGCCGTCGATGGCGTTGTAGGCGTCGAGGATGTCGTCGAAGTCGAATCGCGCGGCGAACTGCCGTTCCGCTTCGGCATGGTCCAATGTTCCCACGGTGATGTTTTCGGTGTTGTTCGACGGGTATCCCGTACGGTTCGACTTGACGAAATATGTGGCGATGTTGCGCAATGCGACCGACGCCTTCGCGTCCTTGCCGAGCGCCTTGTACCGTTCCTCGGGGTCGTCGATGGCGTTGAGGTCGCCACGTAGGGTCTTGTATCGGCTGATCATCCATTGGGCGATTTCGTCGATGTTGTCCTCGTCGCTTACCGCGGTGTGGTTTTGGGGCAGGTCGAGGCCGGCTTCGGTGGCCTGTTGCGCGACGGCGTGGATGAGCGAGCCGAAGCTGGTGGCCGCGCTGCCCATGCGTGGGCCGGCGAAACGGTTCTCCAGCATCCAGCACACCGGGCACGCCCACAAACTGTCCACGGCGGATGGAGAAAGGGTGACCACGTCGGATTGGCCGTCCGTTTTTTCGATGGATTCCGGTTGTTCGATAAGCTTCGCCTTGTCGGCATGCTCCGTTTTTCCGTCAGATTCCATCTTGCCGTCGATTCCCGTCATATCGTCGGCTCCCGCATGTTCCGTAAGGAACGCCCAATTGTCGGGATTCGCGGCGGCGATGCCATGCGATGCCAACAACGCCAAGGCTTGCGCGGCATCGCGCGCTTGGGGGGAATCGGCCGGCGCATGGGCCAGCACGCTTCGCGCGGCGGCGACCAGGCCACGCGGGTCGGCCTCCAGTCCCGCGTATTCGCCGGCCTCGCCGACCGCCGTGTACACGCGTGTTTCCGCATCGGCATCCCGGTCGCGGTCGAACCATTCCGGCAGGTAGCCGTAGAGGAAGTCGGACGGCACATGGTCTTCGTTGAGGACCGCGCTTACCGTCACGCGCTCATCGGCGCGGGTGAGCGCCACAAGGAGGCTTTTCTGTTCGGAGGCGAGCACCGCGGCGAGCTGCGCGTTTTCGCGGCCTGCGGAAGTGACGATGTCGTCGGACAGTCGTCCATGCAGCATGATGTCGGCGAGCTCCTCCCCGCCAAACAGGGTGTTGCGCGGTGAGAGGTTCGGCCATTGGCCTTGTTGGAACGCAGGCATGAATACTAGTTTCCAATGTTTTCCGGCAGCTCCGGCGGGCGTGGTGAGCGTCACGGCCTGATCGATCGGCGCGGTGTGCGCCAGGGAGTCGGCTTCGATGGCGAGCGCGCGGACCTGTTCGATGAACGCGTCGATGGTGTGCGCTGCCGTCACGCCGTTCGATTCGCCGCCGGACGCGTAGCTGAACAGGCGCATCGCGGTGTCGAGCCGGTCGTTGGCCGCGCGGCCTTCGGCGTTGTTGCGCAACGCCGTTTTCTGCCAGATTTCGGCTTTGCCGAACGCCTGCCATGCACAGTCGAGCATGTATTGCGGTTCGTGGGATGTCAGGCGTGCCTCCGACCGCAGGGTATCGTCGAGCGCTTTCCACAGGCGTGCGAAGGCTTGCGCTTGGGGGTCTTTGCGGCCCAGTACGGAGGCGATCGCGTCGAGCACGCGGTCGGTGTCGCCTTCCAATAGCAGGATGTACAGCGCGTTCATGCCGAAGGATGGTTCGTCCGCGTCCTCAGCGGCACGCTCTCCCGTCATCAGCCGGTCGTCGGTGTCGATTGCCGGCAGGCCCATGTCGGCAGCGTTTTCCGCGTCCGACGCCGATGCCGCCGCGCGTGCGGTGTGGAAGGCTTCGACGTAATCGTTCCAATCGTCGATCAGCTGTGGCAGCAGCGCGCGTCCGGACGTGTCGGACGTGGTCGGATCGGCTGTATCGTCATGCAAAACCGTGGCCAGCGAGCCGAGCGCGTTCATCGCCGATTCGACCACGCACAGCCGAGCCGGACGTTCGCCGGGGGTGGTGATCAGCGGCGAGTTCATGATTGATGCGACGCGTGAGCGCACGTATGCGCCGGCCGTGTCGAGGTTCATGGACGAGGTGGCGATGCCTTGCCGTTTCAGTTCGGCCAGTTCGATCATGGAGAACAGGCCCTGCACGAACGGTTCGTCCTTGAGGGGGCGGGTCACGCTCGAATAGCGTACGGGCACGCCGTCGGCGCGTAGCCGTTCGCCGAACGTGCGCACGGTGGCGTTGTCGTGGGCGATCACGGCCATGTCGTTCCAGTCGCGGCCGTGTTCGAGATGTTCGGTTTTGATTTTCCACACCACGTCGTCGAGTTCTTCGACGGTGGAACGGTACATCGCGGCTTCAAGACTGCCGTCGTGCGTCTCCGGTATGGCGATGGCCGGCATTTTGCCGGGGCGGTTCGCCAGCGCGTCGTCGGTCGATTCCGTGCTGGCGATGGTCAGGCTCACGCGGCTCGCCACCGCGGCCAGGTCCGTGCCTTCGGCCATATGGGACGGTTCCAGCCGTACCAGTCGCGCGCCCAATCGCGATTGCGCCATGTTGAACAAATATTCAGGGTACGATCCGCGGAACGTCTGCACCGCCTCGTCGGGGTTGCCGACGAGCAGCAGACGCACGCCACGGTTGCGCAATGCGGTGAGAAAGTCGAAGCCGGCGAGTGTGGCGTCCTGGAAATCGTCGACGATGACGAGTTTCGGCAGGTCGGACGTTTTGGCTTCGTTCACGGCGGCCGCGGCGGCGATCATGAGCTGCGAGGCGTCGAGACGGTATTGGTCCGGATATGCCTCGTTGATGGCCTGGTTGTATTCGGCGCGCAGCGCGAAGGCGAGCCGCCATTGCACGCGCAGTCGTTCGCGTCGTTCGTCGAGCGCGCCGTGTTCGTCGGCAGCGCGGGCGATCAGCATGTCTTCGAGTTCCGGTTTCGCGCCGATCTCGTTCATGCGGGCAAGCATGTCGCGCAGCTGGTTGGCGAAGGCGTTGGTGGCGTCGTCCACCACCATGCCCGACCAGTCGGCGACCACGAAGTAGGTGCGCAATAGCGCGCAGGTGGAGCATTCGTCGCCGTGCTCGGCATGTTCGGCATGCCTGGCGAGCACGCGGCGGATGACCACGTCCTGTTCGGCCCCGTTGAGCAGTTTCGGCAGGGGTTGTCCGGCATGCGATCGCACGGCGGTCATGATGCGGAACGCGACGGCTGGCAGGGTGGTGACGGGGCGTGCCTGCGAGATCGCGGACAGTTCGCGGATCACGGTGTCGCCGAGCCGGTCGGCCACCTGTCTGCCGGAGACCGTCATCACGGCGTACGCGTCGCCATGCCGCTTCATCGCGGCGACCAGCATGTCCAGCGCGAACCGGGTCTTGCCGCTGCGGGGTGCCCCCGCAACCAATGTCGCGTCATCGAGATCGTCCACATCCATCATGTCTCCCCAGCTTAGCCGAACGGTCCGGCCACGAATCGCATATCATCGTCCGAAGCCGTCCTGAAAACGTCATCGTGGACACCGCCATCTTTATATATGGACATCGATACCCTCTACAAAGTTTTTCGGACACCGCCACCAATAAGATTGACTAGCGGCGCAGCCCGGGAAGGTTCAACAGCGAACAGACGGCCTGCCCATGACGACGAGTACGGTCGAAGCATAGACGCAACGCACGGAACCGGGCAGGAACTACAGGAAAGAGGAAGCATGGAAGCCTCAAGGAGCATTCCCCCTCAGATTCCCGGCTACACACTGATCAAACGGCTGGGCTCCGGTTCCGAAGCCGACGTGTACCTGTACCAGCAGCTTTCCCCGGCCCGTCAGGTGGCCATCAAAATCAGCAAGAACACGCTCGACCCACGTGCCGCGGTCCGCTTCCGTTCCGAAGCGAATTTCATGGGGCAGATCTCCACACACCCCTACATTCTTTCCGTCTATGAGAACGGCGTGACCGTCAACGGGCGCGGCTACACCGTGTTCGAATACGCTCCGGGCGGCAATTACAAGACGTTCCTCGAGCATGGCCGTCTCACCGCCGACCAGATGCTCACTGTCGGCATCGATCTGGCGAGCGCGCTGTTCACCGCGCATCGCAAAGGCATCATCCATCGAGACATCAAGCCCAGCAATATTCTCATCAACGCGCACAATATGCCCATGCTCGCCGATTTCGGCATCGCCGGGACCGTCTATGGGCGTCCCGGTGTCGGCTTCACCATCGCGTGGGCCGCGCCGGAGGTGCTTGCCCAAGGCGGTGGCGGTAATGAATCGTCCGATATCTATTCGCTTGGCGCCACGCTGTTCGCCATGCTGATCGGCCAATCGCCGTACGAGTATTTCTACGCCGATGTGCTGGGCGATTCCCAACGGCAGGTGCGGGCCGAACGGCTCAAGTCCGTCATTCTCAACAATCCGCTGCCCAAGCTCAACCGTCCCGACGTGCCGGCCGAAGTGGAACGGGTGTTGCGTAAGGCCTTGAGCCGTACGCCCGAGGATCGTTACTATTCCGCGTTGGAGTTCGCGCGCGACATGCAGCGCGTGCAACAGGCCTTGTATGGCCGTGCCGTGCAGACCACCGTCGAGGGTGTGCCGGATTATCCGCAGAACATGTACGCGCAGACTTCCACATTCGACCAGTCCGCCCCGGTTGCGAAACAGCATGCCCGGTGGGTGAAGCCGTTGGCCGTCACGGTTGCTGCGGCGGCCGCCGTGGTCGTGATGGCGTTGGCGTTCGTCACCGTCGTCATGCCGAATATGGATGCGGCTTCCGACAACAGCAAGGTGCAGGTGCAGAACCATGGCGCCCAGAACCATGCCGAGGACGATCCCGATTCGGCGATCACGTCGGGCAGTGTGCCGAGCGTGCAGGATCTTACGGGCGAATACACCGCCGACGGCAAAGTGCGGTTCACGTGGGTCAATCCTTCGCCGAAGGATGGCGATTCGTACGCGTGGTCGCTGGTCGGCGATTCGGGAACCGACCCGAACGCGCAGGGCACCACCACGGAGTCGACGAGTATCGAAATCGATCCGGCCGACGGCGCGCAGACGTGCGTGCAGGTGAGTCTGGTTCGCGCGGACCGGCAGATGTCCGAGAATCCCATGATCGCGTGCGCGGCCAAGCCGTGAGTTTGCGGCCGGATGCGGGTGACATGAACCGATACGAACCAATACAGCCCGGCATGCATGCGGGCAAACAGGTAGGCGCATGCGGTCGGATGCGCGGTCAAGCAAAGTTTGGGCACAATCAGGGAAGAGCCAGTCGATGAGCAAGCATAGGAACGCCGAGAACCAGTCGGCGCAATCGTACGAACGGCAGTTGCGATTCGGGTCGATGCTGCGCAAGCTGCTGCCTTCCGGCAGTCGCCGGTGGATCACGCCGATCGTCATGCTGCTGCTGTTGCTGGGCATCGTCGCCGGAGCCGTCATCGTCAGTTCGGTGACGCAACGTCACGTGCAGCTCGACGATGGCACCGTGTGGGTCACTTCGCTCAAAGACCGCAAGGCCGCCCGTTTCAACGTGCGCAACCGGGACGCCGATGCGGGCGTCGCCTCCACTGCGGCCCGGTTCGACGTGGCCCAGCATGATGGCTCCACCGTGATCTCCGAAGGTACGAAGGCCAGCAACATCGAGGCCTCCACCGTCAGCGAAAGCGGCAACACCACCATCAAATCGGATATGCGGACCGTCGTCGGAGGCAACACCGCGGCGTTCATCAACGTCAAGACGGGCAATGTGTGGGTCGGGTCAGCAGATGATGTGAAATCCATGAATCCGACCACCGATTCGCCGAAGATGAAGCTGGGGTCGGGTGGCCGTATCGCGGTGACGCATGACGGTGTCGTCTACGGCTATCGCGCGTCCGACGGCGCGGTGCTCAGTGTCGACGGGCCTCAGGGAACGCCCGGCAAGGATGCGACGATCAAGGGCGCCACGAATGTCGAATCGTTCACCGTGGTCGGCAAGACGCCGGTCGCAGCCGGTGCCGGCAAGGTGTTCTGGCCGAAGGGCAGCGCGGATATCGGCATGCAGGGTCAGGCGACTTTGCAGGCACCGTCCACGGATGGCAGGCAGACTGGCTGGGTGGCGGTTTCCACGCCGCGGGGCATCGCCATGGTCGATTTGGGTAGTAAAAAGGTCACGCAGCTGCCGAATGCCGGCAAGGGCGATGCCGCGCAGCCGGTGTCCACCAATGGCTGCGTGTTCGCCGCGTGGGCGCAGAAGGCCAACAATTACATCAGGGTGTGCGCGGCGAACGACAAGGACGCACAGTTTTCCTCGTTGGAAGATGTCAATCCCACCTCGCAGCTCGTGTTCCGCACCAACCATCGTCTGGTGGTGCTCAACGACGTGGTCAACGGCAATGTGTGGAATCCGCAGGAGTCCACCAAGGTCATCAAAATCCAGTGGAACAAGGTGGAGACCAAGCAGTCGAAGCAACAGCAGCAGAACAACGACAGCGCCAACAACCAGCACAATTTCAGCAAGAACTGTTCGGCGCAGTCGGGGCAGATCAAGGCCGTGGACGATTCGTTCGGCGCGCGCGTGGGATCGCAGCAGATTCTCGACGTGTTGCGCAACGACGAGCAGACCGACTGTTCCGTGCTGCGCATCACGTCGGTGAGCGCTCCGGATGGCGCGAACATCACCGTCTCCCCCGTCTATGACGGCCGGGATCCGCAGCTCGACGCCTCCGGTGCCGCCGCGGGCAACGTGTCCTTCAGCTATGAGATTTCCGACGGGCGCGGGCAGACGTCCAGCGCCACCGTGTCGCTCACGCTGGCCGGCGGCGACGACCATGCGCCGCTGCAGAGCGACACTCCGCCGGAAATCGACGTGGAGCAGGGTGCTTCGTACACCGCGAACGCGTTGGGCAGCTTCTCCGACCCCGACGGCGATCCGCTGACCTTGGTGTCGGCATCGCCGCAGAACACCGATCAGGTGACGGTGTCCACGCGAGCCGACGGACAATTGGTCTTCAACGCCGGTTCGATGTCGTCCGGCAGGGCGGGCATCGAGGTCACGGTGTCCGACGGCCAGCAGACCGGCATCGGCATGATCTACTTCTCCGTGAAGCCGGCGAACACGCTGGGCGCGGTCATCGACCCCGTGGTCAAACAGACCACGCCCGACCCCCGCCCCACCATCGCGCTCAAACCGTACGTGCACGGCACGTCCGTCGAACCGGCCGAATTGACCGCGGTGGAGACGCCGTCCGGCGCGGCCACCACCATGAACGCCACCGACATGTCGATCACGTTCACCGCCTCCAATCCCGGCACCTACTATGTGCCGTACACCATCACGCAGGGTTCCATTCCGTCGACCGGTCTGGCTCGTGTGGAGGTGCAGGCGGTGGCCGGAGACCGCGCCCAGGGGCGGGGGGGGGGCGGAGACCCCCCCAAGCCAATCGCGGCGAACGACGTGGCGCTGCTAGGTGCGGACAATACCGCGATCGTGGAGCCGCTTGCCAACGACGTCGACCCGATGGGCGGCGTGCTGTCGGTGACCAGCGTCACCGCGGACGCGCAAAGCGGCATCAAAACCGGTGTGGTGAGCAACAAGCGCGTCTATATCACCGCGCGTCAGGTGCCTACCGAGCCGGTGCGGATCTCCTACACCGTGGCCAACGCGGCCGGATCGTCGACCGGCGTCATCGTCCTGCAGCCGCCGGCGCTGACCACGTCGAATTCCGTGCCGAAGGCCGAGAACATCACCACACAGGTGCGCACCGAAGGCATCGTGTCCGTGGACGTGCTCGACCATGTCACGTATTCCGACGGCACCACGGTGAGCCTGCAGAACGATTTGCAGTATGACAAGAACACGTTCAAGGGTCTGGTGTTCGTGTCCGGCGACACCGTGCGCTATCAGGCCACCAGACAAACCGGCTCCTTCCCCGTCACCTACACGGTGAAGGACAATCTCGGCAACGCGGCCTCGGCCACCATCACCATCAACGTGCATCAGAAGGACGCGTCCAACAAGGCGGCTCCGACACCGTCCGACGTCGAGGCGCAGGTGGCGGCCGGTCAGAAGGTGCAGATTCCGATCACGCTCACCGGCATCGACGCTGACGGCGATGACGTGCAGCTGCTCGGCTTGGGCAACAAAGCGCCGAAACTGGGCCGTATCAGCGAGGTGGGCGCCACGTATCTGGTGTATGAGGCGTATGCCGATTCGTCCGGAACGGACACGTTCTCCTACGCCGTGGAGGATTGGACCGGTCAGAGGGCCACCGCGCAGGTGCGTGTGGGCGTGTTCAAATCCGGAGCCGATTCGGGTGTGTACGCGCGCGACGACGAGATCACGCTGCGTCCGAACACCGCGGCCACCGTGCCGGTGGCGCAGAACGACATTTCCGGGGACAATACTGATCTGACCGTGGCCAAGGACGTGGAATCGCAAGGCATCGGCGGCATTCAGGTCGTTGACAACATGCTGTCGTTCACCACGCCGAAGCAGGCGGGCACGTATTACGTGGTCTACACCGTCAAGGACAAGGCCGGCCTGTCCGATTCGGCGACGTTGACGGTGAATGTCGACGAGAACGCCGCCATCGACCCGCCGACCGCGTACGATTACCGTGTTCCGGCCGCCGCCACGATCGACAAGAAATCCGTGGACGTGGACGTTTCGCAGTGGATCGCCAATCCGTCCGGCACCGCCGACGAGCTTCAGGTGGGCGTGGATCCTTCCGCGACCGACCATGCGCATGTCAAGGGCGGCAAGGATTCCACCATCATCACCGTTGATCTGACCGACGAGGCGCGCGCGGTGCCGTACACCGTCACGAACACGACGTACGGCATCACGTCCACCGCGTTCATCCAAGTGCCCGCATATGGCGTGTTTCCGCCGGTTCTACGTCCGAAGGCGCCGGCGTTGAAGGTCAATGCGCGTGAGACCATCACCATCAACATCGCCGACTACGTGCGTGTGGGCGCGGGCAAGACCGCGTATGTGGACGGCGCCGATTCGGTGAGCGCCACGAAGGCCGCGGACGGCGACCTGTACGTCAACGACCAGACGTTGAGGTTCACCGCGCCGAAGGATTACGCGGGTCCCGCGTCCATCACCTTCACCGCGGTGGACGGCAAGCGAGACAAGAACGACAAGGTGAAGATCGTCAATTCGGCGGTGCTCACGCTTCCGATCACGGTGATCGGACGTGAGGTTCCGCCGCCGACGTTCTCATCCTCCACTGTCGATGTGGTGGCCGGCGAGAAGGCCACTACCATCGATCTGACGGCGCTGACCCATTCGGCGTCGGGCCTGTACGAGGATGAGAAGCAGTACTCGTATTCCGGCGGCGTGAATTCCGGCAGTGTGGATGCCAGAGTGTCTCCCTCCGGCACGTTGACCGTGTCCGCGGACAAGACGGCCACGCCGGACACCACAGTGAGCGTGCCCGTCTCGATCAAATATGCGAAGGGTACGGTGAGCGCCGGTATGACCGTGCGCGTCACCGCGTCCAACAGGCCGCTCGCCCGTGTCACCGAGAAGACCGTGAAAATCAAGGCCGGTTCCAGCGAGCAGGTGAATCTGCTGTCCGACGCGTACAATCCGTTCCCCGACACTCCGCTGACGGTGACCGGATGCACGTCCGATGGCGCGTCGAAGCTGACGGTGGATTGCCCGTCCAACGGCGTGGTGTCCATCAGGGCGGCTTCCGACATCGGCGCGAACACCAACAAGGTGGTCGTCACCGTGCGCGACGCCACCAAAACAAAGGAACGTGAGGTGACCGGCACCATCAGCGTTTCGGTGATGGACAAGCCTGATGCGCCGCTGCTTTCCGCGGTGTCCGGCGACCCGCAGGATGGCGCCGTGAATCTGAGCTGGACGGCCGGTTCGGCCAACGGCAGCCCGATCACCGAATACAAGGTGATGTGGGGCGGAGACGCGTCCGGCGAGCGCTCGTGCGGGCAGAAGACCTCCTGTCTCATCGACGGGTTGAAGAACGGCAAGACCTACTCGTTCAAGGTGCAGGCCAGGAACGAGGTCGGCTGGTCCAAGGATTCCAACGCCGTCGAGGGCACGCCGGACAAGCTGCCTGATGCGCCGACGGATGTGACGGCCAGTGTGAAGGGCAACACGGTGAGCGTCACGTGGAAGGCTCCGGACGGCAATTTCTCGTCGGTGGACAATTACGAGGTGACTTTGTCCGGCAGGAACGCGCCGTCCAAGCAGACGACAAATTCCACCGGAATCGATTTTGTTTTCGATAACAACGCGATTTCCGACGGCGACTCGTACACGGCGACGGTACGCGCCCACAACAAGGTGAATTGGAGCCAACCGTCCAAGGCGTCCGACGCGGTCAAGCCGTGGGGCAAGCCCGATGCGCCGAAGATCTCCGTGACGAACGACGACACCACGGGAACCGTCACCGTCGAATCCGTGGGCAACACCCGCAACGCGGGATGCAAGGCCGTCGAGATTTCCGGAGATGTCAGCGCAAGCATCGACGGATGTTCCGGATCCTACGATTTCAAGATTCCGGACCATGATCTCAACACCAGGGAATACACCATCAAGGCGGCGGTGGTCGGCAAGGAGAAAACGACCAGCGACGATTCGACCGTGCGTTTCACACCGAAATACGCGGTGAAGGCGCCCGAATCGGTCAGCGTCAAGGGGCATGACGACGTGTGCGTAGTCAATTGGAAGGAGAACGGCCACGCCGACGGGTTCACGGTGAGCGCGGACGGACTCGGCTCCTACCATGCCGGTGCTTCCGAACGATCGCACGATTTCCCGCTCAAGGAATGGCAGTCCTGTTCCTCGGGCTCCGTCACGCAGCATTTCAATGGCGCGGCAAGCACCTCCAAGTCCGGCAGGGCCGATCCGGCATACGTCCGCAAGGTGAAGGCCGCCGTCAAGGCGCCGATGCTGACGTGGGACGCCAATGATCCGAACATCATCAAGGTCAGCGGCGGATCGGTGAACATGTACGGCCAGCCCGGCAAAACCGTGATCACCTTCACCGCGGACGGCAAATCCTATGACGTCGCCTGGGCATTGGGCTCCGACAAACTGAACGTCAAGGACGTGCTGCCGACCGGAGCCGATTACGCGTGGAAGGCGAAGGTGGTGGGCACCGACACCGCGCTCAACAACGAGGACAATGGCGGCACACTGCTGGACCATGACAGGTACAAGACTCCCACGCCGAAACCCGAACCGTCGGAACCTTCAGAACCATCAAAACCGTCGGAGCCATCGGATTCTGACGCGTCCACGGAAGGCGAAGCGGCCACGCGGAATGACCGGCCTGTGGCTTGACGTTCCCCCCTGTCCACCGTCGACGGCGCATCCAAGCCTTGGATCCGCGGCCTGGCCTACTACGCCAGATGGTGAAACGGACGATCACAGCAATCGCAAACACAACGAACCATCCACACGAGCAACACAACAAGCAAGGAGCAACCCATGAGCAACGATTTCGATGATGCCACCCAGCTGGGTTCCATCGGCCATAATCCAAGCGTTCCCAGCCAACCCGGCCAGCAGCAGCCGG
>OAVV01001004.1_pt1 | contig 15961 bp, 6 predicted proteins | sample 1501401 | NCBI WGS metagenome assembly OAVV01 (sample SAMEA2580098, study PRJEB22360) | human gut metagenome | biome: human gut; feature: human-associated habitat; material: faeces | place: Denmark | collected 2008/2010 | reverse complement strand
AGGCAAATATGCCTGCACATAATAAACAACTTAATAATATAATCTTCTTCATCTTACAAATAAAAAAACAATTATCCGCAAGATACTACTTGTAAAATGCGGATAATCGAATTATAAGAGTTTTTATTATCTTTCAATGACAATATTATCAAGATACAGGTCGCCTGCACTTGATGCGTTGGCTTTCAATTCAAAAAGATTCGTACCCTTTTTTAAAGATGCCGATATTGTAGCAGTTCTCCATACAGTATTATCATTATCAGTCTGCGTAAACTCCGGAGTACCCACTTTAATACCATTCACATACATATCCACCGTGTTGATAGTAGCCGATGTAGAACGATAACGGAAACGGAATGTGTATATACCGTCCTCCACTGCAGTGACAGCATCACGAACAGCAGCCGCAGCGTTAGTACCAAAGTTAATATACCCTTGCGCAGTATAATTACGTATAGGTTCACCATCCCCAGCCGTGATTCTCTTTTCGACATTCTTATAGTCAAAGTATTCTGCTTCATACTGATGAGCTCCCTGATAAATCTGCGGGCGAGCAGGTGCTGAAACAGCTCCGGTAATGTATTGGCTCTCACGTTCTGTGGCATTTCCAGAACAGTTGATTGTCAAATCAAGCGGTCCGTTAAAATTCACAGTCAATGTATATACACCGTCGTTCCAATCCTCTGAAACCACTTGTGCAGTACCCTGTGCTCTTGCAGTCAAGGAGTAAGACGGAGTAGACGTACATCCGTGAATTTTAATAACGTCCGTCTTTTTAAAACCGCCTGTATCGTAGTTGCTCATATAGAACGTTACCTTATTAGCGTATTCTTTCACAACTGCTACGGTATATTTGGAGAAAGCAAGTTCCATTCTATCGCATGTATTGTACTTAAATGGAATAACAGCATTACGGATATAAGAAAGACCGTTATACACCACCCATCCGTTTTCTAAGCGTCCGGCATAAAGTTCACCTGTGTATTCTTCCGGGAATATACGATTAAACTTTCCTATTTTGAGTGGCATGTCGTTACCCCATGAAGCATTAAAGCTCGACTGATTGATTTTATATTCGAACGAATTAGCTGCCTCATCACATAATTCGAACGCTACAGGAATAGTAGGATAACGCCCCGTCTTTTTAAAATAGCACTGATTTTCCCAAAGATTTCCGTCATCATCACGTAAATAAAGTCCTTCATACAAATTTGCAGGAGCACAATACTGTGCATTATCATCACCTGAATACACATCTTGAAGAATTACTAGTTTTGTACGGTCTATAACCTCTTGCCGGGAAGGTATACGAATCGTTCCATCAATAATCTTGCGGAACATATCCATATTAATATTAACAAACTGCGGAAAACATTCCCAATTACGAGTTGAATAACCATCGCCTGCACTGATAGGATTAGTCTCATTAAAGCACTGTGTCCATATAAGTTCTGGACCATCAATAACAGTCTGACCAGTTAACATTACATGTTCTATGACAGGAAGTGCACCGGCAGCCGAAGGATAATCTACATCACCATTTTGCCCCGTTTGCTCTGTCCAGCCACACACGTCAAAACGAATTCCATATTGCCCTGCAAAGCCGGACAGCCATGTCCCCAAACACATGCTCTCAACATTGAAGAAACCACCCTGTGTGGTATACTTTTCGCACATAATGAAATTCTCCGGACACAACTTGGCGACCTGTGCAAAATCAGGATTACGCTTAACAAGTGCAATAGGATCGATATTAGCCGACCATGTATTACCGCAGAAACTTACGACAAGATAACCTCCGTACTTATGAGTCAATTTCAAGAGTTGAGTCCAATGGGCCACTCGCTGCAACCACGATCCGGAGAGAGGTGGATCGTCGTATCCCCAAAATTGCTCACAATAATTAAACCCAAGAAAGTTAGGATATTCTTTAAAGAATTCCTCATACATAGTACCTTGAAAGTCTGCATAGGTACTTAAATCAGGGAAATGAGAGTAGCCGCCACTTGAAGGCTGCACCATCGCCCAAACGTTATTCTCAGCACAAGTTCGTAACCATGATTTTGCAGTTTCATAGCCGTATTCACTTTTCAGATAACGTCCCGTTTCTTCATCATGTTGTACCGACAATGAAATATTAAAAATGACATATGGAAGAATATCTTCAGGAATAAGATCGATGATTTTTTGCGGATCTGCATAATTCCATACATCAATATGAACAAGCCATGCGGGCTGGTTTGGAGAAATAGGACGACGTATGCTCCCTTCCAATGGAGGAATATCAGGCTTATTCTCTTTAAGAATAAGTACAATGTCAGAAGTCTGATCATTAAAGACGAAGCGAACCGATTCGGTATCGTTAAGGCTCACCTCCTTAAACTGACTGACAATCTTTCCACCTTCAACCTTGTGTACAAGGGTTAAAGACTTACCTTCGTATGTTACAGTCCAATACTTGTCTTTATTGATGCCCACCACCGGTGCGGCAGTACTGCCCTCATTTACAACTTTTATTTTGTCATTATTATTAAAGGTCAGCCACTCATCGTCGATAGTCCAATAATATTCACCATTATCTATCCCGACACCTACCTTCGGGGCATATACTTCAACATCCTCATCTCCCAACGGCGATATCTGGGCATACATGCCAAAACTTGTTCCATCAGACAGTTCAATGGCATAACTAGCCCCATTATTCACCGGATTGTATGACTTTACACCCAAATTTTGTTGTTTTGCCTCAACAAGCCTACGCAATGCCTTAACATTAGTATTGATATTCTCGACAGCCGTACCGGACTTCGATTCGGCAGGAACAATAATCTGAATAATGTCTTCGTCCTTACATGAGCCTAGGAAACATGTGATACACATCATCCCTATCAAAAGCAGGTGTGACAGCCCGCTTTTTGTATCAATATTTTTTATCATACTTTTAAAATCATTTTCCTGTTAATCCTTTCACAATTCCTTCATACATTACATTACGATTATAGTTCGATGTCCAAGGACTAAGCCCATAACCAGTGCTTGTCTCAGTCATGTTTGCAATAGAAATGCCATATTGCTTGTCTTCCGGAACGAGTTTCCGATATTCTTGCATAATGAAAGCCATATAAGAAACTGCTGCAGCCTTGTCCTCTTCGGACATCTTATTGGTCGCAATGTAATTGCCGTTAGTATCTTCTACCATCATGTTGAGGTTAGAAACACGTACCAATTTACCAGTCTTGCCAAGTTTGTCGAATAGTTCAGTAACCATGGCCTCATTGCCTTCCTGGAAATTAGCATCTTTAGAATAAACCGCACTTAGAAGAATATTGTATCCATCAATCTTGGTGATATTATCCCCTTCCCAAGCATTCACCAAAGCAATAAGTTTATCGGCACTGTTACCCATTTCATCATATTGGTTAAGGGTTTGGCTGACAAAAAGTTCAAGCTCTATTCCCACATTTTTCACGGTGTCGCGGGCAATCTTTACAGCAGTCCGAGCATATCCTTCATCTCCCAGATACTCACTCCATTTAAACGTGTTCTCATTCTCGGTCTTATCAAGAGGATTACTGATGATATTCCATGTTTTCACACTATTCAATTCATTTACACCGGCATATACCATACCACCAATCCATTTTTCCATCTCCTCAGTGAAGATTTCGGCTTTCTCTTCGGGAGTTTTTTCTATATGCTGTGGCTTGGCTTCCCATGTAAATCTCAAATTGTCGATATAGGCATCCCAATCACCTGAAGCAGAACCTAGTGAAAACTCGTTTATTTCAGTGAGATCCTTCATTGAATTAGGAATCTCAATCGTTCCTGCCGGAACTTTTTCACCCAAAGCTGTATAAGTACCCTCCTTCACAAATTTCACATATATACCACCTCGCTTCCATGTATTTTGTCCACCAGCAAAACCATAATCGGCAGCACTCCGACCAAATTCAAACGTTATACCATTAATGACTATCCGCAAGCCCATTCCATACTGACCAGCATTAAGGCGCATATCCATTGTCACACCAGTATAATCTCCGAGCGTCATACCTTCTTTCAACTTGACATAGAATTTAGGGAATGACTGGTTAGCATGTACGATTTGTAATACTTTCCCACTCTCTCCGTCCGGATCAGTCACCACTTCATTCTTTCCACCATTAGTCATAGGATAAGCAGTACCTAAATCGTCATCTTCAAAATTAATAATTGTACTGCCTTTTCCCGATACTTCATAGTCCATAGAAATATTATCAAGATAATATTGAGCGCCACCAGAACTAGCCCCCACAGAAAGATCGAATTCGGAAAGTTCTTTCAAGTTATCCGGCAACACAAAACCCGGAGCAGTAGCATTATTGAGTCTAATCACAATACCACGTTTCCATTTATCACCACCTGCACCAAGACCGTCAGCATTTATACCTATGCCAAATTTGGTTCCATTTATAAGTACTTGCATACCATTTCCCCAAATGCCATCGGTACCCACATGACGCAAATCAATATTTAGTCTTACATAATCTCCAAGTACTCTGCCATCAGGCAACTTAACATGCAACTTAGCGTATGATTCAGCCGCCTTTACATCATTAGTACCCACATGGAGTACATGACCACTTTCGCCGGCAGGATCTTCTTCCACTGTAGCCGAACTGTTGCCAGTCATCGGGTAAGTTTTACCGATAGCATCGTCATCAAAGTTGAATAATTTAGTCTTGCCAGTTTCAGTTTCTACCGGTATATCAATAGGTTCGATAAGCTTATTATAATATGCAGCGCGCTGTTCCTGATTTGAACAGAGTGAACCACCATAAAGAGTGATTCCTGCTCCAGCCGCTAGGTCAGTCACCGACTGCATACCCCCGAAATCATAAGTACCATCCACTTTCAAAGCACTAAGTGGAGTGAACGAACCATTCACATCGACTGCATTAAAATTCGCCAACAATGTGCTGTAAGCAATATCCTTTTGCATAAGCATACTTGCAGACATATTAGCAGCCAATTTGAAAGGACTACCATTATTGATATACGATTTCAAGAGGTCCAATGAATTCAAATACTCACTATTGACTACCTCTTCCGGCTTTTCCCACACATGCTGGCATTTGTAGTCATCCGTGCAAGATATTGCCGCAGTTATTATCAATGCAAGAGCGATTATTTTATTATTGATGTATTTCATATCCTTTAGGTTTTAACATTTATATCAGATTAAAACATTCTTATTTTCTCTCCACCTCAAATGTGGCACCACCATAGATATTACGGGTACGAAGCACCAATGTATCTTTAGTAGCCAATTGAATGTTCTGGTCTTGCAGGTCAACATTGTATTCCAAATAGATAGCATCACGATCTTTGCCGCCAAGACTATTTTTTTCACCTTTACTTACGAACTTACCACTACCACTAGCCGTCACATTTGGCGAACCGGAAGTTACAATACAAGCCCCCTCGTCATTGAAAGCAAGATGTAATGTGAAACTATGTGCAGCGCCTGCTCCATCCTTCACTTGTAATGTCAGAAGATCCTCCTTATAGGCAGCCGTATTGATATCCACATCTTCATCCTTTTCTACAAATTCGGCATGACGAACCACCTGTTTAGATTCACCGTTGATAGTAATCTGATCTATTCCACGACGCAGATACTGTCCATGCCAAGGATTGGCATACTTTACCGCATACAACACATAATTCTTTGGCAGAATACTCCAGTCATCGGCATTAGTCAATACAGGAGAATCTACAGCAGGCTTACCGAGAAGAATAGAGTCGGCTCCCTGTACATCAGTCATCCTAAGGGGAATCACATAATATCGCTCAATGGATTTCTTATCAGCAAAGAAAGCATCAGTAAGCTGTACTTCTAATCTGCCCGAAATCTCATTCACCGGAATATTTATTTGATTAGAAGCCAGTGTATAGTAGGAAGTCGGCATTGGAGTAACAGGAACATCAGTATCCTTGAAATAAAGTCCGTCGCACAACGATTCTTCTACCACATAATCGATAATCACATTCCTGCGATTGGTATATCCACCGCCCCAAGCAGCCTTAATTACCATCTTATGTTGATTATCAAGAGTATTGTCAACAAAGTTATCCTCGCCAAGTTCAATGGTACGCAGACCGTATTGATTAGCAAAATATACAGTCTGATAGTCGAAATCAGGAAACTCATTCTCGCCATTCTCACAAGAAGTAAAAGCGAGAAACAATGAAACCAGTCCGATATATATTAAATTCTTTTTCATAATCTATTCTATTATATGTACATTTTGTAATTACTTCCAACCCTTATTTTGAACAAGGTTACTAAACTTTAGTGTCTCTGAATATGGAATCGGGCAATAACGCATATAATCCTCATAGGCGCGTTTTTCGACTACAGGCGTAGTATAAGTCTGTCCATCGGATGCCCAGTCAATACCACGTACCGATTCGTTGAGGTTTTCGTTCCAACGACGAAGGTCCCAAAAACGGAATCCTTCAAAACAAAGTTCCAAACGACGTTCGTTACGAATAAGTTTGCGCATATCATCCGGATTATTCGCACATTTCTCCAAATACGGATCGTTATCTCCCCCTACGCCTGCACGCTTACGAATAGCTTTCACAACATCATAAGCAGAGTAAGCATTGCCATTGGCATTCTTTGGTCCCCAAGCTTCATTGGCAGCTTCAGCATAGGCCAGATACATTTCGGTATAACGGATACGGGGATTATAATGAGCCTTTTTAGAAGTAGAGGTAGGGTCACAATTCACATCCATACGCAAACGTTTTTTCATATAATACCCTGTACGGGTTGACTTTTGCTCTACTGCATTGATACCGTCGTCTGTATTCGATTTTGAACCGGTATAGATGATCTTGTTGCCACTTCCTGCAAGAGAACCGTTATATATAATATATTTAGCCAAACGGGGGTCACGCTTGTCATAAGGTTTAGTCTTGGAATACCCGCCATTAGCGACATCGTCAATCGGATAACCATTAGCCATCGGAAAAGCATCTACAAGGTTCTGCGAAGGATTCATATTGCCGGAACCAAACAATGAAGGCGGATAATGTTTTCCTTCCTGATCGGTATCGCCACTACTGATATTTTCTCTCCAAAGTATCTCTTTCGGATTAGCGCCATCTTTTACTACATCAGCAATAGCCGCTTCATAATAGGTAACGCCATCTGCAGCCAAACCGGCAATTCCGCCATTAAAATCTATAACAGAGGCAGCAGCCGTGGCAGCATCTGCCCAAGTTACTGTATTTGACGGATCCTTGAATGCCGGACTGGCAGCAAGGAGAGCTGTACGAACCCGATAAGCACGGGCTATCAGCCCATTAAACAGTTGACGCGCCTTCGCTCCCATCACTGTATTATACTTACCTATATCCTGCGTAAGAGACTGAAATTCAGCCGGAACAGTCGTTACATCTTCATACTCCCAAGGTAGCATTTCTTCTGCCTTCGACAAGTCACTATAGATTTGTTCTACACAAGCCTGAAAAGAAGCGCGAGGCTGATTAAAATCTGATTCAACAGTTTGAGATTCGGTCAGGATAGGTACCCCCAGCAACTCTCCATTTTCTCCGAATCCGGCATGAGCACGGAGTAAATAATAAAAATACATACCACGAAGCCCGTAAGCTTCACCTTTAGTGCGACGAGCAAAGAGAACATTCTTTTCAGCATCATCCGCCCATTTTACCTTATCTACATTCTCAAGAAAAAGATTAATATACTGGATAGAACTGAATGAATTAGTCCATTGATCAATAGATGTCCATGTAGATGCTGTCCATCCCCCGGTAGCTATCGTAAGGAATGCATCACTCTTTTGGTTGACTACAGCATCATCCGTTGCGTATTCACTGTTGTCGTAGCATCCTGGTATACGTCTGTATGCACTCATAAGGAAACCTTGCGCATATTCCGGGTCCTCATACATCTGCTCTACATCCTTAAAGTTTTCGAGTCCCGGTTCGAAGAGGTCGTCACAACCGCCCAACATCAGAGCACCGGCTACAAAAAGTAATATTTTCTTATTCATATGATGTCTTCTTATTAGTTAGATTTAAAAAGAGGCCTTGAATCCCACATAGAAGTTACGCATTTGGGGATAACCGGTACTCAACTCCATGTATTCGCGTTCCTTTGAAATGGTGAGCAAGTTGCTGCCACCGCAATACAAACTGAGTCCACGGACAAATGTACCGTTGAATGTACTCTGCGGGAAATCATAAGTGAACTGCAAATTTGACAGTTTGAACATATTTGTCTTATACATCCAAAACGTTGAATTACGATAGTTATTATCACCGTTGCCGGTTGTCAGGCGAGGGTAAGTAGCAGTCTCGGCAGTCTGATAGGTCCAACGGTTCCACACTACTTCGGAGAACTTGCTTGTACCTCTGTTCCAATAATAGGAATTGTTTTTCATGCCAATGGCACCTGTCTGCCCGTTACCAAGAGCAAAGAGTGAGAAGTTCTTATACTTCAACTTCAGATTAATACCAAATGTGAAAGGTGCTACCGACCATCCGCCTATGCCTAGGTCTATCTGGTCTTTACTGTCTATCACGCCATCTTTATTGATATCCTTATATTTCAGGTCACCCGGTTTAACAGTACCAAAAGTCTGCCTCGGACTTTCTGCGATTTCTTCCTCACTTTGGAAAAAACCCTCGCATACATAACCTCTCACCGCATCAAGTGCATGTCCTTCTGCAAGCAGGTAATCATACTCTGACACTTCGTCACGTTTGACCGCTTTGGAAGAGTAAACCATACCATTGAAGCCGAGAGTCACATCCCAATCACCGAACTTCTTATTGGCAGTAACCGCAAAATCAAAACCAGAGCGTTTGTCTTCATTATTATTGATCCAAGGCAGGAATGATGAAGTATCGCTTATCTTAAAATAAGAAGGAAAAATAGTGGAAGCACCATTCGTCAACAGTCCACTGGTTTTCTGCGTGAAATAGTTGACATTCAACTGCAACAATTTATTGAACAGTGTTGCATCAAGCCCTACACGACATTCTTCACGGGTAATAAATGACAATTCAGGATTTTCACCGCGTATGGAACCAGAGAGTTCACCACCAGCAGTCCCGTCGTGCCACTGAAACCAACCGGTTTTTTGTTGATCCTTCAAATAGTATCCCTTATACATATAGTAATCAGAGATGTCCAAATCCTGATGCAGTTTAGCATACGACGCTGTTAATTTCAGATCATCTACAAAGGCTACATTCTTCATAAATTTCTCCTTACTAAGTCTCCAACCTAAAGTGACAGACGGAGAAAAGGCGTTACGCTTGCCTTCAGGAAGTTTGGCGGAATGGATTACCGCCCCACTGAAATCAACATAATATCTATGATCGTAATTGTATGCTGCACGCAAACCAAGGTTCACGTTACTAGTACGGTGATAATTACTACCTTTTACATCAGAGCCGATAGCATTATTATTTTCATCGGCAGAGCTTTGAGTTTGATATCCCCATCCCAACAAGGTAGCAGACACATTGTGGAATTTATCGAATGTATGGGCATAGTCGAACTGAGCACTAAAAGTAAGTGTCTGGTCATAAGTAGACTTACCTACATATTCATTGGGATTTTTCTTGTCTTCTCCAAACTTAGTTAGGCCAACAATCATATCTTTACCATTTACGTTTGCCCAAGTAGGTTGATATACTGCATAATTCTCGGCAAAAGCTTCAGAATAATAAGAAGTATAGTCTGCGCTATAAGCAGTTTTGAATGATAAGCCTTTGAGCAAGCGACCAAGATCCGCCATCAAAACGATATCAAACATAAACATACGTGACTTTTCTTTCGTATATCCTGCTGCTAACAACTCCGAAAACGGATTAGTGGTATCGGCAGACGTACCACCAAGCAAATATTGCCCACCAATCAAGTGATTACTGTTTATGACATATTCATCATTGGCAGCAACGTTACGATCTATCATATCTATAGGAAGCAACGGTGCAAACCAGTTCGGACGAAGCGTTGAAGCAGCTCCCCAGAAATCACCACGACCGGCATAACTATTGTTGAATATCACGGCGGCGTTGGTGCTGGCTTTCAACCAAGAGGCAAGTGACATATCCACATTACCGCGTACATTAAAACTCAAGTCATATGCCTTTTTCGCTTCACCGTATTTCAGCAGACTATTATTATGACTCATACCGAAATCCAAATAATAATGGGTTTTCTCATTTCCACCATACACTTCACCTGTAACACCCGAAGTGACGTTAAACTTCCGCAAATAGTCCGAGCTATAGAAATCAATGTCCGGATAACGATATGGATTAGTTCCCAATGCTGTTTGATAAATTGTAGAAGCATCATACTTCTCTGCTATACCGTCATTACGGCAGGCCTCATTGTAGAGAGTCATGTAGCAATCGGAATCCAGATACTTAGGATAAGAAATGGGAACATTGACAGCCACAGAGCCACGAACATCTATACTCATAGGCGCATTCTTACCACGTTTGGTAGTGATAAGGATAACCCCCTTCGCCGCACGACTACCATAGAGCGCTACGGCAGCGGCATCTTTCAGCACCGACACACTCTCTACTTCTGTAGCTCTGACATTGCTGGCACTACGAGGTACACCGTCAACTAACACCAAGGCACCTTGTCCCCAGATATTGCCGTTGTATCCACTTACCATCCCATTAAGACCCACCAAGCTACTTCCATTGTATAATATCTTTGACAGCTCCGACGTGTTGACGGTAGAAATGGCATGAGTCAAGTCTTCCCTGGCAACTTTGCCGAAAGCTACATTCACAAGGCTGTCTTGTCCTTCTTGCGCCACAGCACCCGTAGTGTTCAGAAACGCCATTGCCAACGCAGTACAGCCGATATATATAAACTTTCTATTCATTGTTTTACGTAGTTATTAGTTAATACGTCAAGATTACCATCCCGGATTCTGACCGAAACCCTCATAGAGATAAACATCATTCTTCGGCAGCGGAAGCCAATAATGGCGGTCAGTGTATTTTCTTTCTACCAACACTTCTTCACGAAGATTTTTAATTATATTCTCTTCAGGCTTATCATAGTTATAGTCGTCAGCAGATACCCCACGGTCAAATTCAATTTTGGTCTTTTTATTATAAGGACTCTGCCCAATAAGCATCCAACGACGAAGATCCATAAAGCGAAAACCTTCGAATGCGAGTTCCACCGCACGTTCCCTGCGAACCTCGTTTAGAAAGTTTGCTGTATTATCTGTAAACTGATCGATAACATCTTCCACACCAGCACGATCACGTATTTTATTAATAGCATCCAACGCCGTCATATCAAATGTAGAAGCCTTACTTTGGGGAGTCCCATAACCTACTGCGGTCGCTTCGGAATACATCAGGTAAACATCAGCAAGACGCATCAGGCTAAGTACCATGATATTGTTCTCTTTATAACCATCAATATTATTCATCAATTGCGGACAAAGTTTGCAATTCATATAACCGGTGAAACAACCTTTCTTTTCATCTTTCTCTTCACTTTCACGTCCATTGGTAAACAGTTCGCAGGAACCACTTGGACCACCCGTACTTACCCATTTCACACCATCAAACATGATGTCTTTGTAAAAACGCGGGTCGCGGTTTTTCCATGGATAATCCGGATCATAACCTGATTCCGGATCCTTTTGAAGCATGTTTTTTATCGGATAGCCATTCTTCATACCGAAATAATTGACATAGTTGGCTGTAGGATAACACTTGATACCAGTAGATTCAATATTCGTTGGACGGAAGTCATTAACCATATTCCAACGCCAACGTCCGTCATACTCTACGAGATTTTCACGAAAAATAGCCTCTTTCAAGCCATTAAGTTTACCGTTAGAGTTATGTACAAGAAAAATCTCATTATAATTTTCCATAGGAGCCAATTCATACCTTTGGGTTTCTTCCGTAATCTTCAAAGCTTGCCCAAATGCATCGGCTGCACGTTTACAAAACTCAGTATTATACTCTTTTGCACCACCGGAAGCCCAATTCATCAACGGACTACCCGCCCAAAGCAATGTCTTACCTTTATATGCCAAAGCCATAATCTTATTAATACGGCTATTATTATTACCAAGTGTAGCCTTACCGACAGTAGTTTGATCCCAATCTACAGGAAGAAGAGGTATAGCATAGTCGAAGTCAGCTACACACTTCTCTGCACACGCTTGCCAAGTAAGACGAGGCAATGTAGGAGACACGTCTGAAGGTATCACCTCATCAATGTAGGGCATTCCACCCCACCACTCCATTAACATGAAGTGAAACCATGCACGGAAGAAATAAAGTTGTCCTTCAAGTAATTGGCGTTCTTCCTCGGTAACACTCACTAGCTTGTCCAAATTTGCGATACCAATATTTGCTTTACGTATGCCATACCAACAGTCGTTCCACAAGTTCCCATGAGAATTTCTTCCCAAAGCACCGGAAGTACGTGTCGTTGGATAAGAATAGTAGCAGGTAGTCCATCCCCAAAAATCACCATAATCAATATTACGGGCAAAAAGACGAAGTTCTTGCGGTTCCCAATATTCTTCTTCACCATAATTGAAACAAGTGTGATAGTCGCTGTTCGACACTATTGGTATACGGTTATAAAGTTCTTCTATAAAGCCCTGGAAATTCTTAAAGTTCTTGTATGGGTCGTTCTCCGCAATATCGCTATTCGGAGACTTATCCAAATAGTCAGTACAAGAAGTCATCCCTATCATCCCAGTCAAAGTAATGAACGATATAAGGATTATGTTATTGATATATTTATTCATAGTCTTATATTATAAAGTTATGTCAATACCTAAATTGAAACGACGCATGGTGGGATAGGCACCGTCAGAAGATGAATATCCTGTGTTGGACTCGCGATCATCAGGCATATCTGTCCACATATAGAGATTATCTCCATTCAGGTAGATACGACAAGTCTTGAGACCCATTTTTTTCAACCATTTTGCATTATTGAAGGTATAAGATAATTCTACATTTTTCAGACGCAGGTAAGAAGCATCGTACCAGTAGCGGGTACCTGCTGCTGCGTCGTCAACGGTCGTTCCCCAACGTGGAGTAGGCAATGTAGCTGTGCCGCCTGGAGTCCAATATTCACCTTCAGCATAAGCCACATGAGCCGTACTGCGGAAAGTAGGAAAATTAACTTCACGAGTCACATTATTGACACCATAGAATTGAGCGAAAATACTGAAGCCTTTCCACTCTACCCCAATAGAGGCATTATATGTATTCTGTGGCATTTTGGCATATTGATAAGGAGCCTTGTCGTTACTGTCGACAATACCATCACCATTGAAATCTACGATATTATAATCTCCGGGAAGTTTCATATCATTACTTGTTGTCCATGAAGAACTCCCAATCACGTCATCCCACGTAGCGAGATTACCATGATCAATATAGGCATATTGCTGATCTATTGCATGCCCGGCTCCTTTTTGATAATCAGGTTTCAGAGGCGCATCGTCACGAAATTTCACATCATTCACAGCATGAGTCATACTAGTATTCAACCAAGTACGAATACCGTTATTAAAAGTATGGTTCAGGCGCAACTCGAGTTCGTAACCATGACTGTTCACCTTACCCAAATTAGCATCAGGAGCCGATTGTCCGAAATAAGAAGCAATAGCACGTTCACTTCCTTTCACTAGAATATCCGTACGGGTATCATTAAAAATATCAACCGAACCGGCGATTAATCCATTGAACAGCGCATAATCGATACCGAAATTTCTTTTTTCCGCCATTTCCCATGAAATATCCGAGTTACCAAGTTTACTGATCGCATAATATGTATAAGGAGTGTTGGCAGGATTAATGTCTCCCATTAGTGTATTACCACCATAACTCAACTGATCTTTATACAAAAAACGATTATTCATAGCAAATCTTTGCCACGGCTGCACCAAAGAATCGTCACCTACACGTCCCCATGAAGCACGAAATTTCAACATATCCAGAAACTTGAGATTATTCTTGATAAACTTCTCCTCACTAAGCATCCATCCGATAGAAAAAGAAGGAAAGAGATCGAAACGGTAGTCAGGACCGAATTTCTCCGAACCGTTATAAGCACCATTCATTTCAAAGAAGTAACGCAAAGCATAGTTATATGTGAAACGGAACACCCAGTCTTCACGGTAAATAGGAAATACTCCACCTTCAGCTTCCTTCAAACGGCTGAAAAGCCCTAATGCCGTGACCTCATGCTTACCAAAAGTACGGGCATAGTCAAGCTGCATTGAATAATAAAGCTTACGGTAAGTAGCATTAACATCCACATTACCCGCTTGACTTTTCCAATATACTTTGTTGACAGGATAGTCAAGTCCCGTCCCTGTGTCAGGATCCTTTTCCCATTTGGCCACACCAGTATCTGGATCTATCCACATACGTTGCGCATTATTATACATATCATTAATACCACGCCCTACTTCTTTAAATGTATAATCCATTGAAAAGTTAGCCTTAAACTTCAGCCCTTTGGTTATCATTTTCAAGTCTTGAGCGAAAATAAAGTCAGTAGTAATTTTAGTGGTCGTCCGTTTTTCCGTACCAGAGGTTGCAAGATTGTATGCAGAGTTAGGCACATCGGCATTACGCGGAGCATAATAACCCCATATTCCATTAGAATAAACAGGACGCATGGCATCAGGAGACGACTTATAAGCAGCAGACCAATAAGACGCATCTTGATCATCATAGTTCCATGGCACAGTGCGTACTGCATTAGAGCCAAACAGGTTGGTAGAGAACTTAGTAGTCGGGGTAAGTTGAAAATCTAGATTACTACGCACATTTATACGGTTATACCCGAATCCCGAATTATATCCACGATGATTATCAAATTCCTTAAATAAGTCACCTTCACTCACAAAATCCGCGGCAGCGAAATAGCTAACCACTTTTGTTCCACCGGACACATTAACGCTGGCATTGTATGACATCGCACTTTTCTTGAAAAGAACATCTTCCCAATCAACATTCGGATACCGATCCCATTCTTCAAGGTTGGCAGGATGGCGATATTTGTCGATAATAGCTGTAGGAGTGTAGTTGCCCCATCCAGATGGATTAAGACAAGCCTCCCGCTCAATAGAATTGTTCATTAAATAGAAAGTATCATAAGCGTCATACTTCTCGGGTAGTTTAGATGCTACTTTTGCCGTAACATTCGCCTTTATTTGCACACTAGCCTTTCCTTCCTTACCTCGTTTGGTAGTAATAAGAATAACACCATTCGCACCTTTCACGCCATACACAGCTGTAGCAGAAGCATCTTTTAACACAGAAATACTTTCAACGGAAGAAATGTCAACTGAACTCATTTCGCGTTCGATACCATCCACCAGCACCAAAGGTTCACTGTTATTCCATGAACTTTGTGTACGAATAATGATTTGCGGATCTTCAGCACCCGGTATACCAGAAGAAGCAGAAGTGATAACTCCCGGCAAAGTACCTGTAAGTGCCGAGCCCAAACTGCTTACACCACCAGCACGCTCCAATATTTTGCCACTTGTCTGCGTGATAGCACCTACCACTGATGCTTTCTTCTGTTGTCCGTAACCTACAACTACGACTTCTTCCAGTTGTTTGGTATCATCTTCCAACGTCACTTTAATCAAACTTCTGGAAGAAACTTTCACTTCCTGTGGTTTCATTCCTACATACGAAACAATAAGGACGGACTTCTCACTGGGCACAGTCAACACAAAATTGCCATCTATATCTGAGATCGTACCTACTGAATTATTACCTTTTAAAGTTACCGAGGCTCCAATAATTGTCTCACCATTACTGTCAAGAACCGTTCCCCTCACTGTTATCCCTTTCTGTGCTGATGCTGTTACAAAACTAAACAACATAAGGAGAAACA
>OAVV01000997.1_pt1 | contig 16107 bp, 10 predicted proteins | sample 1501401 | NCBI WGS metagenome assembly OAVV01 (sample SAMEA2580098, study PRJEB22360) | human gut metagenome | biome: human gut; feature: human-associated habitat; material: faeces | place: Denmark | collected 2008/2010 | reverse complement strand
GGAGGTGCCGATGTGGCCCAATACTTTGGTTTCGCGATTAACTTGGCACAGAAAATCGCCTATCTCTTCGGAGAGGATGATTTGTTCACCGACGAGTCGGAATTGAACGAAGGTGCCAAAGTCCGAGTCCTTGCGTATTTGGGTGTGATGCTCGGCGCGTCAGGTTCGGCGATGTTGGTAGGAAAGCTTGCCAGGGAAGTCGGCAAAAACATGGGCAAGAAGATCACGCAACAGGCTTTGACGAAAACGACCTGGTATCCACTGCTCAAGAAAATCGGCGCGATGGTTGGCAAACGGGTGGTGAAGGAGTCGGTTGGCAAGGCCGTTGCCAAGGTTGTGCCCGTTGTTGGCGGTGCCATTTCCGGGGCGATAACCTATGCGACGTTTAGACCCATGGGTGGCCGATTGGCTGATGTGCTGGTACGCAATCTGAACGGTGAGTTCGATGAGATCGGCATGGAACTTCGCCCGGAATTCAAGAAAGCCAATGCCTTGGAAAATGACGAAGTCACGATTCATGCGATCGAGATAGACGACTGAAAGGCGATGGGCTGATAGTGGTGAGCGATTCCGTTCAGTAGTAGCTTCGTTACGTATTCATACCGATATTTATTCAATTGGAGAGGATTTGATGCTACATATAATGTCTGTTACCGGGTAAAAATATGTGGTTTATTAACTCGGTAACAGACATTATTAGTTAATATTTGTTGAAAATAAGAGAAATGTTCCCAGCTATCTATAGTTCGGCGAATTCACTGTCCCACTCCGAAAGATGTTGATTAATGTCTTCTTGATCTTTCTTGGAGATTTGATTGTTTATTAAACCTGGAAGTCCTGTTGGATGCAGCAAATCTAGTAGAAGCAGCATTAGACGAGCGCACTTTTGAGTTTCTTCCGGATCTAGAAGTTGAATATTATGGTCGATTGACCCGGACTTTACCTTTTCTTTACCGTGGCTCTCTGAATTCATCCAAAGAGGAACTAGAGCGCGAGTAATCTTATCCCTAGTTTCACTGTGTACTTTATGCGACTGTACGCATGTTTCAAGGTATTCATTTATTAATTTGTTTTTTGGTAGACCAGTTCCTCCGATATCAAAGTTGAAGTAGGAATATTCTTCAAGTACGCGTCTTAGCTTATTAGCTGTTCCATAATAAGATGCCGGGTTATCTGAAATATCAGTAAGATTTGATTTAGCGAAATCATATACATCTCGTATAAGACTTCTATAATTATAATCAATTGTTTTTGTGTCAGTGAGCTTACCTTTTTTTAACATTTTACAAGTAGTTTTCGACGGTTTTCCTTTTTTCGTTTTGAAAACTTCGTCACCAACTTTTTCGAGTGCATAGTATACAGGAAGACTGTGCGTTAAAGCTATGACTTGCACAAAATTGTTATTAGTGTTTGTGAGTCTTTTGATTTCTGATATCTCATGTTCAATTAATGAATAAATTCCTATTTCATTATTTCTATCTAAAGAGCTGACGGGATCATCAAGAACGAACAAGGAATCGTTTTTAGAAAAATATTCTTTAGATCTGTTTTCGTATGGCATCGAAAAGAAATATGAAAGAGCTATTGCATTTTTTTCTCCTGTGGATAGATTGGATAGAGATACTCGCTTTCCTCTTACATAAATCCCATATTCTCCATTGGCTGTTCCTTTCAAGGAAAGTCTATTGGGACTAAGAAAAATAAGTGAAAGAGCTGAGTTCAGATGATCCATCTGAATATTGGTTCTGCGAAGTTCATCCTTTGCTTCATTTAGTTTTTCTTGAATATTGTTAAGTTCATTTTTCCTTTGTTCAAGTTCCTTTTTCTTCTTGTTATAGCTTGCAATTACTCTATTGTAAGAATCGTATAAATTTTTATTTTTGGATAGACTAATTGTATTTATCATTTGCTCAAGTAAAGACGCTTCTTGAGTGTGCTTATCGATTTGCTTATTTTGGCTATTAATCTTGTTGTTTAGTAAATCGAGACTATTTTCAAATTCTTTAAAATTTTGTATAATATTTTCTTTAGATTGTATATTTTGTTCGAAGGTAATAATTGATGGGGGTGATTCTATCTTCTTTTCCAATGCTTGGTGAATGACCTCAAGCGTATTGTCAAAAGTTTCGATATCACGTCTGATGTCGATTACCATATTGTCTGAGTTTTTAGGATTTCATGCTTCAAAATGGCATGAACTATTTTTTTGTAATTAAATATATATGAATTGATTTGTTTTGTTTGTTTGATAATTTGTCCCGATTCTTGTGATGAATCAAGTAAATCGATTGCTTCAAGTACTTTTTTCTTCCAATTCTGACCGATTGCTTGTAAACATAACGGACAATGACTTTGATTGCTTTTAAAAAGTTCTTTTGTCTTGTCGCTTTTTGCTTCTTTGAGTAGATTAATGATGGAAGACAAATTTTTGTCACCAGTACTTGTAGGTGTTGTGGTGAGAACAGTGAAAATTGAGTCTACTACGTGCTCATAGTCTTTCAAGAAAGATTTATCAATATTTTCTAGTTTTTTTAAACTGGCAGTGCGTTCAAATACTTTCAATCGCGAACGAAATTCTTCAAAATCTGGAATATTATTTAGAGTATTTTCATAATACATTCTTTGGATGTTTGGTAAGCTGACACTTGCATTTTGTCTGTTGCCTCGTATCCTCTTAATATAGCCAGCCCAGCGATCATCACCTTTGAATGCATCGAGTAGATTATTTTTCGCTTCTTCTCCTTGCTTGGTTAATGGACTATTATTATCCTGTTCGAAGTCCTCACTTTTACTGCCGTCAATAGTCCATTTCAACGTGTCAATTTCTTTTTGTTTTACTTTAAGCGCATTTTCATTTTCCTTTATTTTATCTTGGGCGTCGCCTTGTGGGCCAAGTGAAACAATAGCGCCTAGATTGTTTTGATTGAATCGAACTTTTTTATTAATAAAGTCTTCATTAAATACATAACAATTCTCTGGTGGAATACTGTTCTCGGGAGTAAAAGAAACTTGCGGTAAATCGGTCTCAAGGGATACACCATCAGGATGGGAATAATTCCATAGAGCCTTTGATAATGTGGTTTTTCCTGATCCATTTTTCCCATAGATGGTGCACCATGATGTAGTTGGATTATCTGGGTTATTGGGTATAAATATTTCAAGTTTTTCCCAGCGCCATAAATTCGTCCAGATACTTTGATCTCTTTGATTTTTTCCATAATTTTATTCTTCCTCTTGGTTCCTATTGCAGTGCTTTCACTTCGTCAAGCAGGGTCTGATAGGTGGTGGCCTGCTCGTAACGGGTTCCATCTGCGAGATCGAGTTGGTTGAACAGTCGTTTCGCGCAGGTTATCTTGCTGTTCTCGATTCCACGTAGGTCGAACGATTCCAGGCTGCCCTTGGTCTCGGCCACGAAGAACAGGTGCTTGAGGCCGCTGTCGTCACGGAAGGCCACAGCCCAGTCGGGGGCGTAATTGCCCACCGGGGTAGGGATATGGAAACCGCGGGGAAGCTTCGCATACACTGCGACCTCCGCTGCATTGTCGAGGTCCCTGGCGAAATCGCTTTCGATCTTGCCGTCGGGGAACACCCAGTCCTGCACGCACTTGGACGCCTGATATCCCTCGGCCTCGTTGCGGTTGTTGCCGCCCGCAGTGAAGATGCTCGAATCGTATTCGCCTTCGATTCGGTCGTAGCAGATATGGTCAACGACCATGTTCGCTTTCTCCTGGACGATCAGCCGGCCGATCCTCGCAATGAATTGCTCTGGATTGTCCCTGAACATGAGGAACTTGTCCGGTCGGATGCCCTTGAGGATGTGCGCGGCGCACCGGCGCGTAATGGTCGCGGCCTGTGCGATCTCTCCGAGCAGATCGTATTTCACGCCATTGGACGCGTCGACGTCCAGGTCGCCGGTACGGGAGTCGCTCCTGTGGAAGTGCGTGCGATCCGCGAGCTCGTCGCGTGAGGCGTTCTCCTTCTGGACGCCACGCGTGACCGTGTAAGACAGTTTCGATACGGTCAGATGCCCGTCGATTGCCTTGACGGCATTCTTGACGAGCTCATCGTCGTTGAAGCTGACGGTATACGCGTACTTGTGGTTGATGCGCTTCCAGAGTTCCTGGAACTCCTTCTTCTGCCAGTTGGCATTGAGCGGATTGCCATGTACCTTACGCTTCAATGCGTTGCCGATCAGCACCTTGGTGGTGCCTTCCACCACGCTGTCCAGCACGAGACGGATTGCCGGGACCTTCTTTCGCAAGGGTTCTGGTAGAAGTTCCACCGCATCCTTGCCGAAACGCTCTTCCTTGTACTTGTCGGTCAGCTTGCCGTCGCGGTCGATAAGCCGGTCCACGGTCAGCGCGTACACGATGTCACGCGCCTCGTCCTTGCTGAACGACACGTCTTCCAAGCCCGCATACTCCGGATCGAGCTTGTCGGCCGGAACGCATGTCTTGGCGAAGAACGCATCGTTGATGACGATTGGCCGCTCTCGCAGGTCGGTCTCGATGTCCTTCTGCAGGCTTTCGGCGAACCTTTCGTAGCTTTCCGACGCGATAACGGTCAACAGGTTCACGTCAAGGAAGTCCGCGTCGCTGAGCAGGTTACGATCCTGACGCACGCCCTCGCGGTTCACGCACAGGCGCAGGCCGCGTCCGACCTCCTGACGTTTGCCGACCTCGTTGTCCGAATGCTTCAACGTGCAGATCTGGAACACGTTCGGGTTGTCCCATCCCTCGCGTAGCGCGGAATGGCTGAAGATGAACCTCGTGGGCTCGTCGAAGCTCAACAGTCGTTCCTTGTTTTTCAGAATCAGGTCGTATGCGCTGATGTCGTCGCTGTCTTCCGACCCGCGTTTGACTTTCGAGTCGATGGAATGACCGTGTTTGTCGATGCTGAAATATCCCTTGTGCACGTAACGGCCGTGTGTGGTGCGTAGCCAGTCGAGATAGCCGGATCCGTCATCGAGACGGTTCTCGATGAAATCATGCACGCAGCGGTCGTACTCCTGCTCGAACATGTTCGCGTACTCGCCGTTCAACGGCTCGCCGTCATCGTCGTACCGGCGGTATTTCGCCACCTCGTCGATGAAGAACAGGCTCAGGCACTTGATGCCCCGGGCCCACAGATGCTCCTCCTTGTGCAGGTGGGAGAGGATGGTCTCGCGGATCTGCACGCGGCGCATGTCCGCCTCGGACCCGTCGTTCATGATTCTGCCCTTGCCGAGCGTCTCGCCGTTCATGAACCTCACGTAGCCGGTCCGTCCAGGCTCCAAACCGTCGGGCACGATGCCGTCGGGCGCTATGCGCCAGCCGTCGCGGTACGCCTCCAATTCGCCGGATGAGGTGTAGAGGTCGTCGCCCTCATCGAACAGGGCGGATGCGGTCACGATCTTGCCGGAAACGGACAGCCTCTTGTATTCGATGCGCGCCTGCGGCGCCTTGTTCCTGCTGACGATGATGTCCTGCAGGTACAGGTAGCCGTCGGTGCCGCGCATGTTGTTCAGCTCGAAGCCCTTGACCTCGATGCGCTTGACCAGACGCTGGTTGTACGCGTCCAGCGCGTCCAGCGCGTACACGAGGTCGTGTCTGGTCTTGTGCGTGGCGGAGTAGTTCAGCGTGAACAGCGGCCTGAACAGGCGGATGCCGGCCTGCGTGGCCTTACCGCCCATCTTCTGCGGCTCGTCCAGGATCATGATCGGATGGGTCGCGCTGATCACGTCGATGGGGCGGCGGGAGCCGAAATCATCGCGTTCCGAGAAGATGATTCGCGCGTCCTTGCTGCGCCCGTTCTCCTTCATGGACGTATTGAACGCCTGCATGTTGATAATCATCACCTGGATATCCGAGGACTGGGTGAATTCGTCCAGTCTGGTCAGATTCGACGAATCGTAGATAAAGGAGTGCAGCTTCTTCCCGTATCCCTCGTTGCCGTCGCGGCCGGACGTGTAGAAGTAGTTGCCTGTCATATCCAACGATTTGGCAACGCCTTCACGGATGGCGATGGACGGTACCACGATGATGAATTTCGACCAGCCGTACCGGCGGTTCAGCTCGAACATGGTCTTCGTGTACACGAACGTCTTGCCCGTGCCGGTCTCCATTTCCACGTCCAGTTCGACCGCGCCTGCCGGATCCGTGTACAGTTTCGGGGACTCCGTCAGATTCTGCCGGCGTTGGATATTCCGGACATTGGAAAGCAGCCGTTCGCCGGTCAGCAGTAGGTCGGCGTTGCGGTAGCCGGTGTCATCGCCTTCGTCATAGGAGTCGAATGTTGCTTGTTTCGGGCTGTTGTCCTCGAACAACGCGCCCTGAATGGGCTCAGGGTCTGGGAAGACAGGCTTATGGACGCCTACGTCGCGGATATAAGAGATGCCATCCTGAAGCGGTTGCCCGTCAAACACGTCGCATACCGCGTCGGCGGCCTCAGTCTGGTATTGATATTGCGAGAATTTGAATTGCATAATCAGCTGCCTCAGATGATGTAAGGCTTCGTGCTACCGGTCTTTGAATCGGCGGACTGTTCGAAGATCTCGACGAAGTTCGTGCGCGCCGCGCTATCCGGAAGACTACGCTCGGAGACCAACGCATAGGACGGGCGCGGACTGAACGCGGCCATCGCACGGATCAACGATTCGGGAATGTCCGCTTCGAAGCACGCGAGCAGCCGTCCATCATCCACACTGTACACGGTATGCCCATCGAATTCACCGCCGGACGAAGTGTTGACTCTGACATCATATGGCAGTTGGAATTTCGGCAACGCCTCGAACAGCAGATCAAGGTCCGAACGGTCGGACTTCCTGATGTCCACATCAAAGTCAAGATCAGCCTGGGAGTATGAGCCGACGTTCTTGCGCCTGTCCTCGTAGTTCGAATCATCCACGCGAAGCACACGGAAGCCGATGTCCGGCATCTTCTTGGGAGTGCCATCAAGCGTCAGCTGCGCGTTCTCGGTTTCTATCTCAGACTTGATCTTCTCGCCGGCACGGCGGATGCGTTCCTCCGCTATCGTGCAAATACTATGGTCGCAATGTATCTGATCGCATAAATTAATTGCATTCTTTATAACAGCTTGAGCGCTTTTTTTGGTGACACGCTTGAGAGAATCGTCTAGGTCTTCTTGAATTTGAACAAGAATAAATCTACGATTACCTCCATCTATCATATTCTGCAGAAAAGTGGCATGAGCAGTGGTTCCAGAGCCTGAGAAGAAATCCATTATAATAGAATCCTTCTCAGTTCCTACCCAGGATAATATTCTCGCAATGATTTCCTCATCTTTGGGATTATCAAAAACTTTTTCGCCCAATAAATCTTTCAGTCTCTTTGATGCTGCGCGTCCATCTTTATATATGACGCTATATGGCACTTCAAATTCTGTTTTGGAGAGATAACGCTTGAAACAAGGTACCTTTGTCTCATCTTGTCCAAATTCGACAAGACCTTCAGCTATAACTTCCTTCATTCGTTCAGGCGTGCTGAATAACCAGCCGCGAGAAGGGACAGTAACAGGTTTCTTCGTTATAGGGTGCAACACTTCATAGCGTGGGCCGCCGCCGCCCGGCCAGGAAATATTGTCCGCATAATATAGCCCGTTTTTATCGGCAGACGAATAGTGGCTTTGCCGTTTTGCGGGATCAGAGTCGTCAAGTTTTTTGTACCAACTTTTCATCTCCTTCTCTATGCGGTCATATTTATCACCATACTTTGCAGACAAAGAATTATATTCGTCATAAATTTCTTTAAGCCCATTTTTTCTTTCTCTCCAAATTATCTTATTCTCTTTGAGATATTGAACTGATTTTGCGTAACATAATATGTATTCATGGGATAGAGAAATGTATTTTGAATCGTTTTTCCTGCCTCCCGCCCATACAATCTGCGCAATAAAATTGTCATGCCCGAAAATTTCGTCGGCTATCTTTTTTAAAGAATCTGCTTCGTTCTCATCAATGCTAATAAAAATCGCACCATCTGCTGTTAAAAAATCCCTAGCCAATAAAAGTCTAGGATAAATCATTTCGCACCAAGCGGAGTGGAATCTACCGTTGGACTCTTTGTTTTGAACAAGCTGACTGCCTGCATCGTTATATGCTCCGCTGACGACTCTATCCTCTTCTTCTGTCTGCTTATATGAATCCATATAAATTAAATCGCCATCAGTGTTGTACGGCGGGTCGATGTAGATGAGCTTGACCTTGCCGGCGTAGTTCTCGCGCAGGATCTTCAATGCGTCGAGGTTGTCGCCCTCGATATAGAGGTTCTTCGTGGTGTCCCAATTCTTGCTGCGTTCCTTGACTGGCCGCAGGGTCTTGGCGATGGGCTCGCGAGCGAGTCGCTTCGCCTCGCGTTTACCAGGCCAGGTGAACTGGTAGCGTTCTCGATTACCTTCCGCTACGTCACCGAGGCGCTCTTTCAGCGCGTCGAAATCCACTGCTCGTTCTGTCGCGCCTGTCTGTGGATTCGTGATTTCGGTGGCCACTTCAGGGAACAGGGCGAGCAGCTTGTCCACATTCTCTTTGGTCAGATCCGGTGTGATGCCGTGGATTTTCTCGATGTCACTCACAGTGTTTCTCCTTGTTGTTCCTGTTCGAACTCGTGCCGCTTGGCCTGCAGCTCGTCCCATAGCCTGTTCCGCTGGCCTATCTGGGTGGCCCTGGCGTGGCGTCGTTCCAGCTGGTCTATTTCCTTGGTAAGTCTCATTATGCGCGTGCGGGACACGATGCGTCGGTCGACGCGCGTCGGATCCGGCGAGCTGAGGATGGTCTCTGCGCACAACGACTCCCATACGGCGTCCAGATCGGTTCCGCCCAGATGAATGCGTGCGGATTCACATTCCACCGGTTTGCCCATATGGACCGAGCCTTCCATGAGTCCTTCGGCCACGTTCGCGTTGCGGAACACCGCGAGCCTCGCCATGCTGCCATTCACGCAGACGAACAGGATACGCGACTTGTGATGGGTCAGTTCATCACGGGTGCGGGCGATGTGCTCCATGACCTCCAGCGGCGGATGCCCCGTGGATTGCTCCAGGCCAATCACGTTGATTTCGTTAGTGAGCGGTCCTGCCGGTATGCCGGTCTCCTGCTCGCGGATTACGGCGAGCATGGTGATTGAGTCGATATCCTCGATGAAATGCTGCCGTAAGCGTTTGCCCACGCTGGTGTTCGTATAGAAGCGTTCCTTGGAGAGCCGTCCCCTTGGATGGGTGACCGCGGTGGTGCTGGGCAGTCCCAACGTGAGCGCAGTCACCGGTCCACATGATTCGATGCTGCTCATGACTTACCTCCCGTTGCGGGTCGGATGACGAGGAAACAAACCAGTTCGAAATCGTCGAGCCCCTTCACATTCTCGTCAAGGAAATTCCCCATGGATCCGGTGAAGAACCCGTCCGCGGCATCCATGTCGTCCTGGTCCATGATGCTTCCGACAGCGTCGCGCAGCAGGCCGGAGGCGTGGCGCATGTCTCTGCCGTCATGGGTGAACCGATTGTATGCGCGGCATAGGCGCGGATCATATGTATCCTTGCCTTTGCACAGCTTGCGCATCACGTCGAGACAGTCCTTGGCATTCAGATGCCCGTGCAGGATCCTTCCGTCGTCGCCGACATGCACGAGATAATAGGGGTGGATCGGGTTGCGGCCCACGGCCTTCACGTCCTTGCTCGTGTTGCGCAGCACGAACAGGATGCCAGGCTCGTTGCCCTCGACCACAGCGTTGATGCCCGTAGGTGTGCGTTCTATGTCGGGGTTGTCGCGATGATAGCCGACTAGATCCATGCGGAACTCATTGAGACCGAGGTCAGTGATGCTGACGCCGCCGTCCACATCTTCAAGATCAAGTATCTCGTCCTGCATCTGCCTGAGCTGACGTTCCCTGTACTCCAAATCTCCCTTCTCGTCGGGATTGATGTAGTCATCGTCGCCGGTGGAAGCCATCACAGCGACCTTCATGCGTGCCTCGACCCTGTCCTTGAGCCTGAGGTACTTGTCGAGATCCACGTCGGGCCAGTAGTTGACCAGTTGGATACGTTTGTTCGTCGAGCCGATACGGTCGATGCGGCCAAAACGCTGGATGATACGCACAGGATTCCAATGGATGTCGTAGTTGACCATCATGTCGCAGTCCTGCAGATTCTGCCCTTCGGAGATACAGTCTGTGGCGATCAGAATGTCAATGTCCGTGTCCTTCAGACGGGGCGCGGTCAGGTTGCGTTCCTTCGAGACCGGAGAGAAGCAGGCAAGGATGTCGGACATGTGTCCGCCGACCTTCCTGACCGTGCAGCGTCCCGGATTCGTGCCGGTCACCTCCGCGGTGTTCAGGCCCAGCATGCCGGCATACTCGCTGACGTGTTCGTACAGGTAGTCGGCGGTGTCGGCGAACGCGGTGAAGATGAGGAGCTTGCGGTTGCCGGGGTTGATGGGCTGGTTCTGCTTGTCGCTGATGGTCCGGTACAGACGCTGCAGCTTCGCGTCGTGCGCTGCGTCGATGCCGGCAACCATGTCCAGCAGGCGGTGGATAACATCCATGTCGCGAAGAATGCAATCGCGCCAGGTGCGCCAATCCATGTCGGACAGCAGGAATCTGGTCTTGCCTTTGGTAGCGAACTCGTCCGGATCCATACTCTCCGTATCATCCTGGTCTAGGTCGAATCCGTCGTCGAAACGATCAATATCAATTTGCTCAAGCACGCCGGTGTCGTAATGTTTGGCACGGTATTCCTCATACGAGTCGATCGTGCCGACCGTATCCGACATGTAGCCGAGCACACGATTCAACGTCATACGGAACGAGTGGACGCTGCTCTCGAAACGTTTGAGCAGGTTCGTGGCCATGAGCTTACGCACACCAGTCTCCCGGCCCCGGATGGTCAGGCCTTCGATTTTGTCATCGTCGAAGTACTTGCTCATGCGCGATTCGAGCACGAACTCGGACGGGGTGTACAACGCGAGGGTGAGCCTTTCCAACTCGTCATAAATCTCGTCGTAAGACACGCAGTCGCTTTTCGTGGACAGCGCCGGGCGGATGGTCTGCGGGCGGAGACGTTCAGGGAAGCCGCCGATCGCATCCATATCGTAATGGTTACGGATGTGGCGGCGGCTGCGCGCGACGGTGACCTGATCGAGGATACGGAAGAAATCGAAGTCGAGCATGTCCATCAGACGTTTGGTGTTGCGTTCCTCCGGTTCGAGTTTCGACCAGACACCGTAAGCCTTCTGCGCGTTACGGAACACCATATCGATATTGGTGGAAAGCCCGAGCTTCCTGGACCATTCATCGCCTTTGTCGCCGTAGGCCAGTTCGAGCTGGTTCTGCAGATCGCGGAAACGATTGTTCACCGGGGTGGCGGAGAGCATAAGCACCTTTGTAGGCACGCCGGAATGGATGACCTTGTTGAGGAGCTTCTGGTATCGGTTTTCTTTGTCGTCGGCCTTGGCGGCGCTGTCTGCGCCATTGCGGAAGTTGTGCGACTCATCGATGACGACGAGATCATAGTTGCCCCAGTTGATCCGTTCAATCGGGATGTTCATAATCGTATCGCCCCGCGTGCGGCTCAGATCCGTATGGAACAGCACATCGTAACGCAGATGGTCGCCGGCGATTGGATTGTTCGTTGCGTTCGACCGGTACGTGACCCAGTTGTCCTTGAGCTTCTTCGGGCACAGAACAAGCACGTTGCGGTTGCGGGCCTCGAAGTACTTGACCACGGCCAGTGCGGTGAACGTCTTGCCCAAACCGACCGAATCGGCCAAGATGCAACCGTTGTATGTTTCGAGCTTGTTGATGATTGCGAGGGCCGCGTCCTTCTGGAAGTCGTACAGCTTGTTCCAGATCAGGCTTTCACGGAAACCGGTGCCTTCCTTCGGTAGCACATCCTCGGAGATGTCATCAAGGAACTCGCTGAAGATACGGTACAGGGCCATGTAGTAGACGAGTTCGGGCGGGTTTTCTTGGTACATGCGCTCGATGCCGTCGATGACCTTGTCGGTCACGTCATGCAGGTCGCCGCTGTCCCAAGCACTATTGAACTGGTCCAAGAAGCCTTTGGCTGCAGAGCCGTCCACTTTGGCGACGCCTTGATAGGAGGCTGCGTGTCGGCTCACACCTAACTGCGTGGTCGTGAACTCGTTGAACGGCATGTACGCGATGTGCTCGTCGCCATGTTCCACTCCGAGAAACTGGGCTATATTTGACCCCTCAGAGAACGACATGAAACGAGCCTTCTTGCGACGGATCCAGTTGGCGCATTCCGTGGCGATGGCCTTCTGCGTGAGCTCGTTGCGCAGGCGGATCTCCAATGGAGTGCCATACAGGCTCTGTTCGCGTTCCAAGCGTGGGATGTAGAATTCGCGTTGTTCCTTGGGGGTGGCGTCCTCGGTGAATGTCTTTGACGTATAGATGAAACGGAACGCGCCTGCATGTTCCAATTGTTCGCGCAGCTCCCTGTACGCGTACATCGAGAACGATGCCGCCGCGATGGATATCCTGTCGCCTTCGCGTATCGTACGAACAAGGTCGTCCTTGACCAGCGAAGTCTTGTTATCGATAAAGCCCTGAGTCACAGCACCTATTTTAGTGGAGGAGGGGCCAAGGGGCAGTAGCGACGCCTTAACATTTGTCAGGGTATTGCATCGTGTGAGTATATACGATTGTTCATGAGTGAGTAATCAGAGCGAAGAGGAAGACCAAAATGGACAAGAAATTAGATTTGACGGAACCGATTATTGCATGGTTACTAGAACCTGATAGCAGTCGTGCAGAAGTGGCAGCCATGTTGCGTGATACGGGGAAACGTTTCGAGCTCGCTGTTCCGTTCAGAGGCAATTTTGATAAATATCAGCAGTGGTTTTTATCGAGCGGGACGGTTGTTCTTAACGATAAGCCTCTTGAGCCAGTGGAATTGCCGAGCATAATTCGCGCGGTATCGAATGGCAGGTTTTATACCCTTGTGGGATGTCAGGTGAGTGGTTCTGTGTCTGCAGGAACCGGAACTGGAATTGTCGTTCCTACATATGTGGTTTTCGGGACTAGCGAAACGAATTTCGAAAAAATACATGCGATGCGTTCTAACATTCCAGGTTTGTCACCGTGGTCGGGAGTTTCCTCACTCTCGCTTTCTTTTGGTGATGGCTCTTCAAAGAAAACTGAAGTGATTGCGGAGCCGCGCAATGAGATCGTGATCGATGAGTCAGTGGGATTGAAGCTGCGGCCTGATTACTCTGTAAAGACTTCTTTGAGGAGAGATGAGGTTACTGCTCGACAAATGGTCTCCATCGAAACTAGGACAGATGAATTGCGGGATTGGACATGGCATTTGTTCTATCATCGCTCTTTGTTGAACCTGCTTACTATTTCTGATTGGGTTCCAAGAGCGTTTGCTAACTTGGAGGTTCTTCGGAACGAGGATTCCTACGAATTAGATGGGAAAAAAGAGAGGTATGGCACCCTGTTTTGTCATATATGCCGCGAGTTGACCGTTCCCACTTTGAGAATCCTGAGTCTCAGTATTTCTTTCGCTTTTCTGATATCCGTGAAGAAGGAATTCGGAAATGGCTTGAACTAGTAGATAGATGTCAACAAGGAATGACTCTTCTTGCCTACGTGGCGAAGGAACAGGAACATCTTGCCCTTGAAACGTTGAATATGCTGACGGGGACCATACTTGACTGCATTGGATGGTACGTTGTTGAGACAAAGAATCAGACAGGACGGATGATACAAAATTCTAAAACCGGTGAAATACGTTCGGCCGGTTTTTACCAAATGCTTGAGGCTGTACAAGAGGAATTAGGAGATGTCTTTCCATTTACTGATCCAGAAGATTGGAGAAGGAATATGAGAAAGGCATTCGTCGGGAATAAGCATGGCGATGCGGAAGGCGTAGATTTCCAAACAATGTATGACGTGACAATGCAATCATTGGTCATTGCGCGAATGTGGGTAGGTCTGCAATTAGGTGCTGACGGGAATACGTTGAAGGAACGTGTCTCTTCTGATGAAATTGGTAAGAGGGTTAGTCGGTTTATTGCATGGTAGTGTGCCGAGTCGGAAGCTGCTTTGTAGCATGCTTCTACGGACATCAAGTCAGGCTTCTTGCTTTGGAGAGAAGTGCATCTATATTGGACAGATACAACTAATTGAAGTATTCAAAGCTTTATAGTGTGGTGATGGCAACTGTTGCCAATAAAAAGTCCAGTAAAACTCTTTTCGAGCAAGTAATCATTTAAGAGAGGGGAAAGCACCATGGACGCTGGCAAGAAAATCCTGCTGGACTTATTGACCGGTTCGCTTCGGTTCGTGGTTCCGGTGTATCAGCGCAGATACTCATGGGGCGAGACGCAGTGCCGGCAATTGTGGGCCGACATCGTAACGGCTGGCAGGAATCCTGACAGAACCCATTTCACCGGGTCGATCGTGTGGATGCAGGACGGCGGCATCGGCCCGGATGGTGTCAGCCGATGCCAGCTCATCGACGGCCAGCAGCGCCTCACCTCGGTGACCCTGCTGCTTATCGCACTGGCCGAATATGCTCGCGAACACCCTGAGAACCTGCGATTCTCCACAGACATGCTTATCGACCGTGGCTATATTGTCGACAAGTACGCAACCGGCGAAGGCCGCTACAAGTTGACGCTTTCCGGCGACGATAGGGAAGTGCTGCACAGCATGTGCGACCATGCGATCGCCCCAGATCGGCCGGACCATGCCAATATGGGTTCCCGGCTGGAAACGAACCTCGATCTGTTCCGTTCACTGGTCGCCGCAATCGATGATGCGAACGTGGTGTGGAACGGTCTGCAGCGTCTCGAAGTCGTGTCTGTCACCTTGGACCAAGATCGTGACGAACCGCAACTGGTATTCGAATCAATGAATTCCACCGGGCTTGATCTGGAGACTTCCGACCTGGTACGCAACTACATGCTCATGGGGTGCTCCATGGCCGAGCAGAAAACCTTATACGAAGACTATTGGCTACCCATGGAACGTGTTCTCGGCAACCTCTCATTCGATGCGTTCCTGCACGACTGGATGGTCGTTACATTAAAAAAAAGCCCGTGCTCAAAGGCTGCGTCATGTACGCGGAATTCAAACGTTTCGCGGCCGACAGTTCCTTGCTGCGCATGGAACGCACGCGTAATCTTCTGGCGAACATGCTGGAATACGCCAAATATTATGCCGCTATCAAAGGCGTTGCCGCCGCTGGCAGCGGCGATATGAACGTGGACCGCCGTCTCGAATCAATTCAAAAACTGGGCAGCACGGTTACGGACCCGTTGGTTATGTACATGTTCGCGGCATGGAAGCGTGATCGCGTAAGTTGTGATGGACTGCTGCGCATGCTTGCGGATCTTGAATCGTATCTGTTCCGCAGAATGATCTGCTCGGTATCCAGCAACGGATTGAACAAGCTCGTTCCGTCGCTGATCGTCAGACTTGATTCGGCTGAAGATGATTTGGCCGAAACCTTCGCCGCACTACTCATCACCGAGACGCCAAAGCCACACGCATGCCTACGGACAGTGAATTCAGACAGGCGTTGCTCGGCGAGAACCTGTACCGGCCGGCCTGGCGATGCAAGTATCTGCTTGCCGGCTTGGAGAACTATAACCACCCCAAGGATCCGCGGTCCTTCAGCGAATACACCATCGAACACATCATGCCGCAGAACGCCATGGCGCACGCCGAATGGTGCAATATGCTCGCAGACCTCGACCGATTCCCGCTATTGGTGAACAGTCTGGGTAATCTGACACTGACCGCATACAATTCGGAGCTTTCCGACGGAACGTTCGAACAGAAGAAGAACCGTGCGGTCGGCGGATACGATAGCGAATACCTATCCATTTCCACGGAACTGCACGATGCTTCGCAATGGAACGAACAGAAGATCGCGCAGCGCGGAGCCAGACTTGCCGATCTCGCACTGCAGGTGTGGGTACGGCCCACGGCGGGGGAACAGGTTATGTGGACTTTGCGTAATCGGAACGCGCGCCAAGGGGAACGTGAACAGAATGCCGTTGATTTCGCCGATTTGTGCAAACGCGGAGTCCTCGCGGCCGGAGATGTGCTGGAAAGCCGATACGCTGGCGTAACCGTCACGGCT
>OAVV01000980.1_pt1 | contig 16667 bp, 6 predicted proteins | sample 1501401 | NCBI WGS metagenome assembly OAVV01 (sample SAMEA2580098, study PRJEB22360) | human gut metagenome | biome: human gut; feature: human-associated habitat; material: faeces | place: Denmark | collected 2008/2010 | reverse complement strand
ATGCGGCTGCCGCCGTTGTAATTGTCGTACTGGTCGTTGTCCAGAACGATGTAGTGTACGTCGCCGATGTTGAACGAATAGTAGGTGGGGGCTATGTGCTGCTTGAAAGGCAGTTCCGTGAAATAGTCTCCGACTACCTTCGGATCGTTGTCGTGGTTGCCGATCACGTTGAAAACCGGGCAGGGGAAGTTCTTCATCAACTCCTTGTAGTTCGGCAGCTGGTAGCGTACCTCCACCATGTTCTCAGGACCCTGATTCATGGTTTTGTACCAGAACGCATCCCACGTGATGTCGCCCAGACAGAGCGCATACACGTTCGCATACTGCGCCATTTCGGCCGTGATGTCGGGCATGAACTTGTTCTTGTACTGGTCGATGTCGGCATATTTGCCTGCCGTGTTCGGGGTCTTGCTCGCCAGATGAAGGTCGGTGAATACCATCATCACATGGTTCGTGTTTCCGCCGGGGATCTCCGTAAGCGCGAAATCGTGCTGCTCGTTGTCTTCGTTGAGCAGCTGCTGGCTCATGGCCGGGAAGGCCGGATAACCCGCTTCGCTCTCGATGTTGTATCCGGAGGGGATGGAAACGAATACGTACCCCATTTTCTTCTCCGAGGGCAGGTAATAGACGCCGTCCTTGTCGGTCTTGGTGACGATGACTCCGTCGGACACCACCACGTCTGCGACCGCCTTTTTCCCGCAGTAGACGCGGCCCTTGACGGTCATGCCCGCCTGATCGGGAATCGCGGGGAAGTGCGCCTTGTAGATGGTCATCGGCCCCAGCACCTGCTGCTTGTTGTAACGCTTCAGGATAAGCTCGTACGAGCGCAGGTCGATCGTCTTGGGAACGGTTATTATGACGTAATCCTCGGCCACCTCGCTGATCTCGGCCTGAAAATATTTGGTCTCCTCGGCAGGGTCTTCCGACGTGGAGCGGAACAGGAATACGTCGTATTTGTCGAATCCGGTTCCCATGATCTTGATGGGGTCCTCCGGGATGAAGATCTCCTCCGCATCGGGCATCACGAGATCTTCGATGAAGACGGCGGGGATAATTTCCTCCTGTTCGGGCGTCGGTTTGGTCCATGTCGGATCTTCCGAACAGCTGATTCCGATGCACAACAGCAGAAATGCGGCTGCGAACAGATACGGTAATCTGAATTTTATCAATCGTTTCATTTTTCTCATTGTTTAGATTTTTGTCTAATCCTGCCGAATTGCTCCGGGAGGGGAGCGGTCCGGCAAGATTATCCTGCGTTACACCGGATTAATTGACTTTTTTCTTCAGGCTCGTATAGATCATGCGGTTCGTACCCGTCGCGCTGTTGGCGGCCTTGCCGTCCACGCGCTCGTCGGAATTGACGCGGAACCGCAGCCAGAGCGAAGACTGGTTCTTGCAACCGTCGGGCAGTTTGAAGGCGAAGTTCTTGGGACCGGGTATTACCTCCCAGTTTCCGGCCTTGTAGTCGGTTACGAAGGTCCACGGACCGGCCTCGGCCGCAGCCCACTCGATCGAGAAGGGACCGGGGCCCGACTGCGAGCTGGTGGTGCAGAAGCATACGTAAAGGTCGTCCGAAATGCCTGCCGTCGAAGTCTCGAAGTACCATGCCTTCTGGGTCGGCGTATAGGTGTCGTTCGACTGGGCGCCCCAGCCGCCGCAGTTGGCGGAATAGTATCCCTTCTCGGTGCCGTTGACCGACGCATCGACGCGGACATAGGCGGCGCCGCTGTAAAGGCGGAAGGTGGTGCTCTGCGCGATGACGGCCTTGGGGGCGAAGTTCACGAACAGCTGTCCCGTGCCGACTTTGGGAACGAGTATCTCCTTGTCGGGAAGCGTTTCGGGCCAGTAGAATTCGGTGACGGGCACGTAACGCCGGGCTTCGGTCAGCTTGTCGCGGTCGTTGATGTTGCGCATCCTGATCGCCCATTCGTTTTCGACCTTGATCAGAATACCCGTTATATCCAGCATCGGATCGTCAGTCAGCAGTTCGTAATGTTTGAACATGGCGCCCGTCTCGACGCTCGTGCCGCCGTAGACGTAGTGGCTGATCGTGTTGCCGTCGCGGTCCAGAAGCAACTGGGCGAGGTCGGTAGGATGTCCGCCGCCGTAAATGGAGCCTTCGTTGGCGTTGTAGTAGGTTCCGTGCGGGAATACGAACTGGAGATTTCTGATCGTTACCAGCGTACCGAGCATTTCGTCCGTCAGGCCCTGCGTGCTTTCCATCACCTTCGGTTCGATCGGAGCGCCGCCCGTGGTGATGACGTCGCGGATGCGTTCGGTCGAAATGGTGATGTAGGGCTGTCCGTCGTCGTCGATCACCGACTGCGTATTCATGAGCGGTATGGTCACCAGCGAATTGAGCTGGAGCGAGTGCGAGCCTTCCTGAACGCGGAACTGAATGGCGCGTCCGCTGGCGTCCTGAACGAAGAACGCGGCGGGATTCGGGCAGTTGCCGGATACGCGGTCGCTGATCACGGTGCCCTGTATCTTGACGTTCTCACGAACGGTTCCCTGCAGGCCGCCCAGCTTCTCGTACACCTCGGCAATGGTCTTGAGTTCGGCGTTTTCGCCGATATCCAGCGGAATGCTCTGGTAGACGATCAGCTCTACCGTCGTCATACGCTCGGTGGTGGCGTTGAATTCGATACGTCCCGTGCGGGGCACCGTTCCCGCATATTTGGGAACGGAGAACTTGATTTCGTTGTCGCTGATCTCGTCGATCGTGATCCAGCCCTCGCCGGAGTCGCCGACCTTGGCCGTCCACTCCACGTTGCAGGTGACGCCTACCGAATATTTCTCCTCGCCGTTGCTGTTGATGACCACCTTGGGAGGCGTCGTGGTCACTCCGAGTTTGAGCGCCGGATCGACGTCCCGCTGCGAAATCGTGATTTCCTGAATGATGTTGTCGTGCTCGTGCTTGCCAACGACGCGGAAGCGGGCCTCCCGCAGTACGGGGTCCTTGGCCGGCTGTTTGGATACCTTCACGGCGAAAACGCCGTCGTCGGAACCCTCCTTGGGCCAGATATTGACCCACGTCTGGGAGGTGTCCGCCATTTCGACCTTCCAGTCGATATTGGAATACACGGTGAAACTGTGCGTCTCTCCCGCTGCGTTGTACAGGAAAGCGTCTTCCGACAGCGTGATATGGGGATCCTGGACAACGTCGGTCTCGTCGTCCTTGCAGGCGACGAATGCCGTTGCCGCCATCGCGCAGAGAGCGAGCGCCTTCAGGCCGGGCCATCTTCCGGAGATGAATTGTTTTATTTTCATATGAATTGTTTTTTCGTTATTTACGGGTTAAATTCAAAACTCGACCGGGATGCTGCGTTGCCTTTCCGGTTGCGATTCGTTTTACGGACACTCTTACCATTTGATGTCCGCATCCCATTTGTGGCCGGTGTAACCGAGGTTGTTGTCCTCCTCCGGATTCTCCAGTTTGACGGCCTTGCGGCTCCACCACACCGGCGTTTTCATGTTGTCTTCGCCCATTTTGGCCAGCTGGGTCGCATAGTTCTTGTTGGACGAACGCAGCACCAGCGGGTAGGGGAAACGGGTCGGATGCACGCCGTCGTTGCGGATGGCTTCGCCCATCACCAGCAGGGGATAACCCGTCCGGCGGTACTCGTGCCAAGACTCGTAGCCCACCGTGAACAGCGAAACGTATTTCTGGGTTATGATGATTTCGGTCGTAGCGTCGTAAGCCACGGCTCCGTTCTGCAGGAAGGTTTCGACGGCCGATTCTGAGATGTCGGGAATCCACTGCTTGAGCGACGCCGTAACCGCAGCATAGTAGGTCTCCGACGCTTCGCCGTCCATCATTCCGCGCTGAATGGCCTCGGCCTTGATGAACAGCACCTCCGAATAGGTCATGAACGTGTACGGGGAGGTGTACTGCCTGAAAGTCGTATTGTTGCTGTTGGATGCGCCGTCGGCCGACTGTTTGGAGATGACCGAAGCCGGGGCGCCGCTCGTGATTCCCACGTAACCGCCCGCGTTGGCTCCGGAGCTTACGCGGTTGCAGTAAACCGAGATGCGGGGGTCGCTTGAGTCCACCATGATGTTGATGAAACGTTCGCCCATCGCGCTGTCGTCGGTGGCGTTGTCGCCGAAATCATTGACGAACGGGCGCGTGCCGCTGTATTTCAGCGTGGCGTTGTCGTCGTTGCTCTCGAATATGGGGTACTGCGAGGGGTTCTCGAATACGGTCTTGATGCGTTCCGCCGAATTCATGTCCCTGCGGTTGCTCACGCGCATCAGCAGGCGCAGATAGAGCGAGTTGGTGAACTTCCGCCATTTGGTCACGTCGCCGTTGTAGAGCAGGTCGCGCTTGGCGTCTATGGTCGAGGTCTTCGTGTAAAGCGTGTTGGCCCGTTCGAGGTCCATCAGCAGCGAGTCGTAGATGACTTTCTGATCGTCGAATTTCGGCTGCATGATGTTTTCGTCGATGCCTTTGAACGCCTCCTTGAAGGGCATGTCGCCGAACAGGTCGGTCATGTTCGAAAGGTAGAGCGCCTTCATGGTCAGGGCTATGGCCTGCGCGTTGGTATTTTCCTCTTTCTCCGCGAGCTTATACATCTCTATGGCATTGACGGCCCAGCGTCCGCAGAAATTCCACGCGCCCTTGAATTCGCTGTCGGTGAGCACGAAGCGGTGCAGCTGATTCAGCGTGCTGGTCTCCACCGTATACTGCATGAACTCGTTGTTGTGGCGCCACGTGCGGTATTTCATGCTTCCGGCGCCCTCGAAAATCAGGTCTTCGAGCATCTGGGAGGAGTTGGCCTTGCCGACCTCCGCCCGGTTGGGGTCCTTGTTGTAATCGTCGAAATTGCTCGTACAGCCGCACAATCCCAAGATTATCACTCCCCCGGTCAATATATATGAATTGATTCGTTTCATCGTCTTATTAGAATTGAAGTTTAAGATTAACGCCATACGTGCGTGTCATCGGGAACGCCGCGGTTTCGAAACCCTTGGTGATTTCCGAACCGTTCATCGTCGCGATCTCCGGGTCGAACTGCGGCCAGTTGGTCCAGCAGAAGAGGTTCGTGGCGAAGAAGGCGATCGAAGCGCCCTGCAGCACCTTGGTCTTGGCCGCGATCTTCTTGGGAAGCGAATATTCGAGACGTATGTCCTTCATCTTCAGGAACGACGTGCTGAAGGTGTTGTTCACCACGTTGTCGCGGTTGAACACGCGCAGGTTGTAGTAGCTCTCGATGCTGGCCGTCACGGTCTTGTTGATCGAGTAGGTGCCGTCGGCGTTCTGGTTCACGCCCTTGTGGATCAGACCGTCGTAACGGCCGGGGAGCGTCGCCTTTATCTTACCCTGATAGCCCAGCATGGCGTTGGTGAAGGAGTAGGCCTGCCCGCCCCATTGCGCCGAGAACGAGAAGCTCAGGCGGAAATTCTTGTAGGAGATCGAGTTCATCCAGCCCGCCTTCCAGTCGGCCTGCGTGTTGCCGAGGTTCTCGAATTCCGAAGCCAGTACGGGATAACCGTCCGAATCGACGATGTCCCATCCCGATACGTCGATCGTCGATCCGTCGTCGGCCGTGACGTAGGAACCCTTGGGGGCCTTCTCGTAGCCCGAACCGTACAGGTCGCCCAGCGATCCGCCCGGAACGGCGCGGATTTCGCCGCGGGGACCGGTTGCGATGGTCCAAGAATCCAGATTCGGAGCCAGCTCCACGACCTTGTTGCGGTTGCGCGACCACGTGAAGTTCATGTCCCAGCGGATGTTCTTGTTCCTCACGGGCTGTATGCGGGCCGATACCTCCCAGCCGCGGTTGTTGATTTCACCCGCGTTCACGATCGTATTGTAGACGCCGGTGGTGATGTCTACGGGCACCGAAATGATCTGGTTCGTGGTGGTCGCGTTGTAGAACGCCACGTCGAACGTCAGACGGCTGTCGAAGAAGCGGCCCTCGACGCCGAACTCCCAGCTCTCGACGTTTTCGGGTTTGAGGTTGTAGTTCGCCTTGTTGGTCGGCATGTTGAAGCCGCCGGTGAAGGAGGAGTTGTTGTAGTAGTTGAGCAGCTGATAGGGCGACGTGTCGTTACCCACGTTGGCCCACGAAGCCCGCACCTTGAGGAAATTGACCATCGGGGTGTCGATGTGCAGCAGGTCGCTGAGAATGACGCTGCCGCTGACCGAAGGATAGAAATAGGAGTTGTTGCCCGGAGCCAGCGTACTCGACCAGTCGTTGCGGCCGGTGACGTCGAGGAATATCATGTTGCGCCAGCTGGCCGATATGAGTCCGTAGAAGCTGTTGATCGACTTCTGACGGCGTATGGAAGTCACTTTGGGACGGTCCACCGAGTTGCTCAGGCGGTAGTCGCGGTCCACGACCAGACTTTCGGCCAGCGAGGTGTTCGAACGGTAGGACTGCATCATGTTGTTGCCGCCGAACGATGCGCTCAGGTCGAAGTCGTTCAGTTTCTTGGTATAGCGCAGCAGGAAGTCGTTGTTCATCTCGTAGTCGAACACGGTCTGCTCCTTGTACATACCGTTGATGTAGGTCTTGGCGCCCTTGGGTTTCTGCTGGGTGCGGAAATCGTTGTTGAGGTCCATGCCGCATCGCAGGATCAGCGAAAGCTCTTCGGTGAAGTTGATCGTCGCTGCCAGATTGCCGAACACGCGGTCGCGGTCCAGTTTGTTGAGCTGTTCGTAAGCCGTGTAGTAGGGGTTGTTGCCGTTGGCCGATACGTGCTGGGTGCTCTTGCTCAGGTCACCGCCTTCGCGCACCCATTTCTTGTAGTCCGCCTTGAACCACTGGGCGTCCACGTTGGGCGTATTCCACAGCAGCGGATACATGATCGACGAGCCGCCGTAACCGGTCATTGGCAGGTTGTCGCTGTCCTTGCGGTAATAGTTCACCTTGGCGTCCAGCTTGATGTACTTGTTGATCTGCTGCGAGAGCGATATCGAGAAGGTCTGCTGTTTGTAACCGGTGTTGGGAACGATCCAGTCGTTGCGCACGTCGGTTACCGAAACCCGGACCGAGGTGCCTTTGCCGTTGTTGCCGCTGACCGAGATGTTGTTGTTCCACGTTACGCCGGTGTCGAAGAATCCCGCGAAGAAGTTGCGCGGACGCCACTCCATCATCGTATAGGTGCCGTCGTCGTTCAGCGAAGGCCACTCGTAGGTCAGATGGCCGTCGAACTTGTCGCCGAAGGCATAGGACGACCAGTTGCGCGACACGCCGTCTACGCTGTAGAACGAATAGGGGTTGCCGCCGAAGCGTCCTGCGCCGTATTCGTACTGGAAATCGGGCCAGAATCCGGCTTTCTCGAACGAAACCGACGAGCTGAACGTAACGCCTATGCCTTTGGTGGTGCGACCCGACTTGGTCGTGATGATGATGGCGCCGTTTGCGGCGCGCGATCCGTACAATGCCGTTGCGGCGGGACCTTTCAGTACGGATACGTTCTCGATGTCTTCGGGGTTGATGTCGCCCGCGGCGTTACCGAAGTCTACGGCGCCGTCGGTCGAGTTGTATGCGCTTTCCGACGTGCTGGAAGTGGTGCTGCTGGTGATGGGCACTCCGTCGACCACGAACAGGGCCGTACCGCCGTTCATGTTGATGGATGTTTCGCCGCGGAGGGTCACGCGCATCGATCCTCCGGGACCCGTAGACGCCTGATCGAAGTTCAGACCGGCGACCTTGCCTGACAGGGCGTTCATCCAGTTGCTCGATACCGTGCTGGTGAGTACGTCGTTGTCCACCTTCGTAACGGCATAACCGAGCGCTTTTTCGTCTCGCTTGATACCGAGTGCGGTTACGACGACGCCTTCGATTTCCTGACTGTCGGCCTCCAGCGTGACGTCTATCCGCGTTTTAGGGCCTATTAGTATCTTCTGGGTCTTATAACCCAGCGAAGAAAAAACGAGGGTCTGAGTTTCCCCCCCCCTTATTTTGTACTTGCCGTTGATGTCCGTGATAACACCTGTCGGCGTTCCCTCGATCGTTACGGCGCAGCCTACCGCCGGGGTAGTGCCGTCCGAATCGTAGACGGTTCCTGTGATATCCGCTTTCTTCTGGGCGTAGAGCATCGTCGATGCCAGCACCAGAAACAGGGATAACAAAAACCTCTTAACGTAGAATTTAAAATTCATAAGCATTTGTTTTTGGTTAGATGTTTAAGTTGTTTGAATGTTCCGGAATAAATATATATAGGTATAATCTCCCTGCGCGGTACGGGAAGCGCCGGAAGCGATCAGCGGATTCGAGATTCGATTCGGTTTTTTCCGGCAGGGAATGCTGCCGGTGCGGTCCGAAACCGCGTTGCCTGCGGTTGTCGCAGGGGCGTGGAACCGGCATTTTGCTGCGGGTACAGGTGCCGTCGCATCGGCGGCGGCCATTGCTGTTGTTCTTATTCCGGCAGGTTCCGGAATCCGGTTTGGCGGCAGTTTCGATTTCATGGTCAGTTGTTTAGGCGGCGGTCCATATCAGCGTTCATTTTCCGCTCCCGAAGCGACTTGTTAATTTCAATATGAAAATAATACCTTTCGTTTCAAAACAAAAATACGAATTAGTTTTTACTGTGCAAAATATTTCGTATTTTTTTTAGTTTACAAAACGAAAAATATCCTGTTACGGAGGTTTCGTGTAATAAGGGCGTTGTTCCGGGCGGAAAAACGGCTGCTTTTTTATTATTCACCTCGCTGGATTTCAAATATTTGTCAAATGTCGCCCCGCAGTTGACCGCTGCGGCCGCTGATTTCGGCGGCGCGGTCTGCAATGTCGAATGTATGTTCGGGATGACAGGATACGGCAAGGGCCGCCCCGCAGTGGGGCAGCCCTTGGTTTTTATCAGATGGTTGCGCCTATTTTTCCGCCACGAAGAACAGATCGAAACTCTCGTCCGTCACGGGGCCGATCCGGTAGTCGTCCATGCGGATCGAGGTCGTGAGATCGGTGTTGGACTTCAGGAGTCTGCGGCGGTTTATGCGGTTGAGAACGTCGTAGGGGAATTGCAGCAGACAGCGGGGGAGCCGGTGCTGCAGGTCGAGGATGTCGAAGCGCGTGATACGCTTCACGCTGCGGCGGTTCTGTTCGTAATATTCCATGACCCGCGCGTTGCCCGAAACACCGAGCGCCTCGACCGACGAAAATTCGCTGCCGAGCAGGCTGCGCAGCTCCGCGGCGGTGTATTCCCGGATATGCCACGGGTTGCGCGTGAGCGACATCGGAGCGTTCGGGGTCGTCACGATGAACTTTCCGCCCGGACGCAGTACGCGCTTCACTTCGCGCACCAGTTCGAGGTCCCGTTTTATGTGTTCGATCACCTGAAACGAGATCACGAAGTCGAAACTGTCGTTTGCGAAGGGCAGCGGCGGAACTGTCGCCTGCCGGAATTCGACGTTCGGGAGCTGCGTCGGTTCGGGCGCGGGGGCCAGTTTGTCGATGGTGACGAAACTCCGGGCGCGGGGCGCCACGACCTCGATGCCGTAACCGGCCCCCGTGCCTATCTCCAGCACGTCGCCGCTGATGCGCTGCGCCGCGGCATGGTAGGCCAGCAGCGAACGCTGGAATACGAAATTGTCGGAAGCTTCGCGCGAAACCCGTTCCGCGGTCGTTATCTTGGCCATTACTCGTTGATCTTTATTCCCTGTTCGTCCACCGTGACGGCGCCGCGTTTGAGCAGCATGCCCAGCGAACGTTTGAAAACCTTCTTGCTCGTCTGCGTCAGCCGGTTCACCTCTTCCGGGGCGCTGTCGTCGTTCAGCGGCAGGAAGGCGGCGGTGTGGCGGGCCCGTCGCGGCAAGAGCTTCAGGAAGCCGCCGTTGTCGCGGACCAGCTGCAGCAAAACCTCCGCCGAGTCCTTCACCTGCGCGAAACCCTCCTGCTGGAGGCTGACGTCGATGCGGTTGTCTTCGGTGAGTTTGCGGACGTAACCTTTCGTCCGGTCTCCGACCGCTATGGGGCGGAACAGCTGGTTGCGGTAGAGCATGCCCCAGTGCCGGTTGTTTATGATCACGCGGTAGCCGATCGGACTCTCCGAAGCCACGAGCAGATCGACTTCCTGACGGGGCGCCACCGTGATGCTGTCGTTGTTGATGAAGCTCTTGAGCTTGCAGGTCGCCACGCAGCGGCCCGTGACGCTGTCTTCGTAGAGGTAGACGATGTAGCTCCGTCCGGCGATGATGCCGCCCTGCTGATTGCGGTTAGGCAGGAAAAGATCCTTGCCGTACAGCCCCCAGTCGAGGAACGCCCCGTGGGCCGTCTTGTCCACGACGCGGAGATAACCCGCCTCGCCGACGCGCAGCAGCGGCGTTTCGGTCGTCGCCACCAGCCGGTCTTCGGAGTCGTGGTAGAGGAAGACCTCCTTTTCGTCGCCCGGCTTGTCTGTCAGGGATATGTAGCGGTTGGGCAGCAGAACCTCGTTCTGCTCCTCGTCCGCAAGGTATAATCCGTAATCCGAGATGCGGCTTACGGTGAGTTTCTGGATGCGTCCTGCTCTGAGCATATTGTCGTTTGTCGGAATTGACCGACTGCAAAAGTACGTTTAATTTCGCGGCTATGCAACTTTCCGCGCGGGAATAGATCGGACCCGCCGCTTCGAATGAATCCGATTTTCCGCCGAGGCTTTGGCTATTGCGGAAAAAAGCGTACCTTTCGGACACTAACCGAAAACTCCCGACCATGAAGCTGCGCCTATTTTCCGCACTCCTGCTCGCAGGATTGCTCACGGCGGCCGCGGCCTTTGCCCGGCAGCCCGTCGATGAACTGTACGACAAGGCCGAATACCGTATCGCGATGCGCGACAGCGTGAAACTCTATACCGCGGTCTATACGCCCAAAACGGATGCCAAAGCCTCCATCCTTATTTTCCGCACCCCCTACGGCTGCGCCCCCTACGGTCCCGGCGAGTTTCCCCGCAGCTTCGGGAGCGGCTATATGCGCAGTTATATCGACCGCGGCTATATCGTCGTCATGCAGGATGTGCGGGGCCGCTTTATGAGCGAGGGCGAATTCGTCCATGTCCGCCCTGCGGGATACGGCGAAACGGACGAGACGACGGACAGCTACGATACGGTCGAGTGGCTCGTGAAACATGTGCCGCACAACAACGGCAGGGTAGGTTTCGCCGGCAGTTCCTATCCGGGCTTCTACGCCATGATGGGCGGTCTCTGCACCCATCCTGCGGTGAAGGCCGTTTCGCCGCAGGCTCCTGTCACCGACTGGTTCATGGGCGACGACGTCCGCCACAACGGCGTGCTGATGCTCACCGACTCCTACCGTTTCCTGAGCGGCATGAACACCCCTCCGGGCCATACTCCGACCGAAAAGATGCCCCCGATGTCGAAGCGGACCCGCCCCGACGAGTGGTCGTTCTTCCGGGAACATGCGACGCTGGCCGAACTTACGGAACTTCAGCGTCCCAATCCTTTCTGGGAAGAGCTTGCCGAACACCCCTCCTACGACGCATGGTGGCAGGCGCGCGACCTGCGCAGGGCCTGCTACAACGTACAGCCGGCCGTGCTGGTCGTCGGAGGGACGTTCGACGCCGAGGATTGTTTCGGGGCGTGGAACCTCTACCGGGCCATGGTCCGGCAAAGTCCCGCAACGCCGTGCCATCTGGTCGTGGGACCTTGGGCGCACGGAGCATGGCGCAACGGCAGCGGAAAACTCGGAGCGTTCGATTTCGGGCGCGAAGCGGCGTGGGAATACTATATGGAGCATTTCGAACTCCCTTTCTTCGACCATTACCTCAAGGGCGAGGGCGCCGCGGACCCGCTTCCCGCCGCCGCGGTTTTCTCGTCGGGCGACAACCGCTGGCATGCTTTCGACCGCTGGACGCCGCGCGAAGCGCGTAAGCTCACCTTCTACCTCTCCGACGGCGGACGTCTCGAAACCCGCCGCCCGACGGCCAAAAGCTCCGCCTCCGCCTATACGTCCGATCCGGCCGACCCTGTGCCCTATATCGAATCCTTCGGCGAACGCCGCCCCAAAGAGTATATGCTCGCCGACCAGCGCTTCGTGTCGGACCGTTCCGATGTGCTGACCTTCGTCACCGAGCCGCTCGACGGGGATATGACCCTCGCGGGACCCGTCGATGTCGAGCTGGAGGTGATCCTTTCGACCACCGACGCCGATTTTGTCGTCAGGCTGATCGACGTTTTTCCCGACGACGATCCGCAGTCCGGCTGCCGGATGCTCGTGCGCGGCGACGTGATGCGGGGGCGTTTCCGCGACGGGTTCTCGCGCCCCAAAGCCTTTACGCCGGGCGTTCCGGCCCGCGTGCCGTTCCGCATGACCGACATCGCGCATACGTTCCGCGCCGGACACCGGGTGATGATTCAGGTGCAGAGCACATGGTTCCCGCTTGCGGAGCGCAGCCCCCAGCAGTTCGTCGATGTCTGGACGTGCGGCGCTTCGGATTTCGTGCCCTGCAAAGTCTCGGTGCTGCACCAGCGGAGCAACGCTTCGTCCGTTACCGTGTGGCGGCTCGGAGAAAGCTGACCCGGTTCGCCGCTCTGTTCCGGCTTACGCCGCGCCGCGTCGGTATGCGCGGATCGCATGAAATTTGCGGGATGTCTTATAGGATGTCTCGCTTTTTTCTTGCAAAAAGTGCAAACTGTAAGAAAATTTCATATATTTGTTGCAAAAGAGAAGTTCCCTATGAAAATACGCGTAGCTATCTGTCAGGTCGATATGGAGTGGGAAAACACCGCCCGGAACCTGAAACGTCTGGAGCCGATCGTGGCCGCCGCCGATGCCGATGTCGTCGTGCTGCCCGAAATGTTCGCCACGGGATTCAAACTGCGTCCGGCCTGCGTCGCCGAACCGGCCGACGGGCTGGTCGTCACGACCATGCGCCGCTGGGCCGCGCAGTACGGCAGAGCCGTCGTGGGCAGTGTCGTCGTCGCCGAGCAGGAGCGGTTCCGCAACCGGATGTTCTTCGTCAAACCTTCGGGCGAGACGGCGTGGTACGACAAACGCCATCTGTTCCGCCCCGGCGGCGAAGCGCGCGACTATACGCCCGGCGACCGACGCGTGATCGTCGAATACATGGGCTTCCGCTTCCTGCTGCTGGTCTGCTACGACCTGCGCTTTCCGGTGTGGAGCCGCAACCGGGGCGATTACGACGCTATTCTGTGCAGTGCCTCGTGGGCCGACGACCGGCGCGAGGTGTGGCGCACGCTGCTCCGCGCCCGTGCCATCGAGAACCAGTGCTATCTGGCGGGCGTGAACCGTGTAGGTACGGATCCCGACGCAAGCTATGCGGGCGATTCGGCGCTGATCGACTTCGCCGGCCGTACGCTGGCCGACGCCGGCGACCGCGAACGGACGCTGATCGCCGAATTCGACTCCGAAGCTCAGGCGGCCTTCAAGGAGAAATTCCCCGCATGGATGGATGCCGACGACTTCGAACTGAAGTGCTGAGGCTCTGACGGCTTTCCGGTCCCAGCTCCGTCCTGCCTGTCCGCGGCTCCGCTGTCTTTCGGAACCCCGGCTTGTGCTTTTCCCGTTTCCCGTCTCCGCTGTCCGTCGGAGGCTTGGTCCTGTGTTTTTTCTTTAGAGGCCCGATCCGGTTTTTCTTCAGAGGCACGTCGCTGTCTTTAAGGAGTCCCGGCTTGGATTCTCGCAGTTCCTCGGCGTCCGGGCCTGCTTTCCCTCGGCGTCCGGGCCTGCTTTCCCTCGGCGTCCGGGCCTGTTCTTCCTCGGCGTCCGGGCCTGCTTTTTCTCGGAGTTCCGGGCTGCTGTCTCTTCGGAATTCCGCTTTGCTTTTCTTCGTATTCCGGCTCTGTCTTTCCGGCAGTTGCGCCGCATCTTGTCCCGGCCGAATTTTCTTCTGTTCGTTTTGTTTTGCGCCGCATATGTCGTATCTTTGTACGATATTCCCGCCGGAAAAATCCGCTCCGCTCAATAAACGGAGCTTCCGGTGCGTTTAATTACGATGATGAAAGAAGATACGATCAAAATACTGGGCGCACGGGTCCACAACCTCAAGAATGTCGATCTGGAGATTCCGCGCCGCAAACTGGTTGTCATAACGGGCCTTTCGGGTTCGGGCAAATCGTCGCTCGCGTTCGACACGATCTACGCCGAGGGGCAGCGTCGCTACATGGAGACGCTCTCGACCTATGCGCGTCAGTTCGTGGGGACGATGGAGCGTCCCGACGTGGACAAGATCACGGGTCTCAGCCCCGTGGTGGCCATCGAACAGAAGACGACCAACAAGAATCCCCGTTCGACCGTCGGCACGGTTACCGAGATCAACGACTTCCTGCGTCTGCTCTATGCGCGCGCGTCGCGCGCCTATTCGCCCGTCACGGGCGAGGAGATGGTGCATTACACCGACGAGCAGATCGCCGAGCTGATCATGACGGGCTTTGCCGGGCGTAAAATCGCCCTGATGGCTCCCATCGTGAAGGGCCGCAAGGGCCACTACCGCGAACTGTTCGAGTCGCTGGCCAAGAAAGGATATATCTATGCGCGCATCGACGGCGAGATCCGCGAGATTTCGGCCGGTATGCGTCTCGACCGCTATAAAATCCATACGATCGATCTGGTCGTGGACCGGCTCGTCGTGGCCGAGGACGCCCGCGACCGCGTGATGACTTCGCTCAGGGAGTCTATGCGGCAGGGCAAGGGCACGATGGCCGTTTACGATTACGGCACCGAGCAGCAGCGTTTCTATTCGCGCCATCTGATGTGCCCCTCGACGGGCGTGGCTTTCGAGGACCCCGCGCCGCATACCTTTTCGTTCAACTCGCCGCAGGGCGCCTGTCCCCATTGCAACGGTTTGGGCGAGGAGGCGGTGTTCGACGTCGGGAAGATCATTCCCGACATGAAGCTTTCGCTGCGCGAAGGGGCCGTCGAACCGCTGGGCAAGTTCCGCAACAACATGCTTTTCGCCATCCTCGAAATGCTGGGCCGCCGTTATGACTTCACGCTCGACGACCCCGTCGGCACGCTGCCCGAAGCAGGTCTGAACGCTGTTCTCTACGGCGATTCCGAGCCGCTGACGATCAACCTCTCGGAGTTCAGTTCGTCGGGCGGCAACCACCTCGTTTCGTGGGAGGGCGTTGCCGAATACATCGGCCGCACCGAGGACGACGACTCCAAACACGGCCAGAAGTGGCGCGAGCAGTTCCTCGTCTACCGCAAATGCTCGGTCTGCGGCGGCACGCGCCTGAAAAAGGAGGCCCTGCAGTTCCGTATCGGCGGCCTGAGTATCGCCGACGTTTCGGCCATGTCGATTTCCGAATTTTCGGAGTGGGCCGCCCGTATCGGGGAGCATATGACCGACAAGGAGTGGAAGATCGCGCAGGAGGTCGTCAAGGAGATCCGCGAACGCCTGCGCTTCCTGATGGACGTGGGGCTGGGCTACCTGTCGCTCTCGCGTTCGTCGCGCTCGCTGTCGGGCGGTGAGAGTCAGCGTATCCGGCTGGCTACGCAGATCGGCTCCAAACTGGTCAATGTGCTCTATATTCTCGACGAACCGTCGATCGGCCTGCATCAGCGCGACAACCGCAAACTGATCCGCAGTCTCGAAGAGTTGCGCGACGCGGGCAACTCGGTGATCGTCGTCGAACACGACGAAGACATGATGCGCGCCGCCGATTTCATCGTCGATGTCGGTCCCCGCGCGGGCCGCAAGGGCGGCAATATCATTGCGGCCGGAACGTTCGATGACATTCTCAAGTCCGACTCCATCACGGCCGATTACCTGACGGGCCGCCGCCGCATCGAAATTCCCGAAACGCTCCGCAAGGGGACGGGCCAGAGCATCGTGATCCGCGGAGCCAAGGGCAACAACCTCAAAAACGTGACCGCCGAATTCCCGCTGGGCAAGTTCGTCTGCGTCACGGGCGTCAGCGGTTCGGGCAAATCGACGCTCGTCAACGAGACCCTGCGGCCGATCCTCTCGAAGGAGCTTTACCGCTCTTTCGCCCAGCCGCTGGAGTATGACAGCGTCGAGGGCATCGAACATGTCGACAAACTGGTCGTCGTCGATCAGTCGCCCATCGGCCGTACGCCGCGCAGCAATCCGGCGACCTATTCCAATGTCTTTTCCGACATCCGCAAACTCTTCGAAATGACGCCCGACGCCCAGATCCGGGGCTTCAAGGCGGGCCGCTTCTCGTTCAACGTCAAGGGCGGCCGCTGCGAGGAGTGCCGCGGCGCGGGCGTGCAGACCATCGAGATGAACTTCCTGCCCGACGTTTACGTGCGCTGCAAGACGTGCGGCGGACACCGTTACAACCGCGAGACGCTCGAAGTCAAATACAAGGGCAAGAATATCGACGACGTGCTGAACATGACGGTCAATATGGCCGTGGAGTTTTTCGAAAACATTCCCAACATCTACCAGAAACTCCGCGCCATTCAGGAAGTGGGACTGGGCTATCTGACCCTCGGCCAGCCCTGCACCACGCTGTCGGGCGGCGAGAGCCAGCGCATCAAGCTGGCGAGCGAACTTTCGAAGCGCGACACGGGCCGCACGCTCTATATCCTCGACGAGCCTACGACGGGACTCCATTTCGAAGATATCCGCCTGCTGCTGGAGGTGCTGAACAAACTCGTGGAGCGCGGCAACACCGTCATCGTCATCGAGCACAACCTCGACGTCATCAAGGTCGCCGACCATATCATCGACATCGGACCCGAAGGCGGAGCCGCGGGCGGCGAGATCGTCGCCGCCGGGGTCTTTGGGCG
>OAVV01000972.1_pt1 | contig 16878 bp, 11 predicted proteins | sample 1501401 | NCBI WGS metagenome assembly OAVV01 (sample SAMEA2580098, study PRJEB22360) | human gut metagenome | biome: human gut; feature: human-associated habitat; material: faeces | place: Denmark | collected 2008/2010 | reverse complement strand
AATGATTTATGGTTAAAGATTCATGACAGACTGCTTGTATGTGAATGAAAGAGAAAGATATAACACAAAAGGTACTAGAAGATAATAACGATATATTTGCGGATATTGTTAATGTGTTGTTATTTGGTGGAAAGCCAGAGGTTGAAGAGAATGAACTTGTTAATACGACAGTTCATTCACAGTATAAGGCTGAAGACGGAAAAGTTCATGAACAGGAACGCGACATTGCTAAGTATTGGAAAAGAGGGGGTACAGACATAGTCCTGTATGGCATAGAGAATCAGACAAAGGTTGAGAAAAGAATGCCGGCAAGAATATCAGGATATGAAGGTGCTTCATACAGAGGACAATGTGATAAGAAAACAATAGTGCCGGTAATAACGATGGTGCTGTATTATGGTACAGACAGAAAATGGACAGCACCAAAGAATCTTAAGTCTCTGATTAAAGTTCCGGATAATCTGGATAAGTATGTTAATGACACTAAAGCTAATGTATTTGAGATAGCGTGGCTGACAGATGAACAGATAGCAAAGTTTACAAGTGATTATAAGATCGTTGCTAATTTCTTTGTGAACAAGAGAAAGAACAAAGATTACATACCAGATGATAAGACAACAATTAAGCATGTGGATGAGATACTAAAGTTCTTATCAGTTATGACAGGGGATAACAGATATGAAGAGATATTGTCAGATAAGGAAGGAGTGAGCAATATGTGTGATGTAGCGCAGAGACTTGAAGACAGGGGAATTGAGAAAGGACTTCAGAAAGGAAGAGAAGAAGGCAACCAGATGATATATTCACTGGTCGAAGATGAGAGCATAAGTATGGAAAAGGGTGCACAAAAGCTAGGGGTAAGTGTAGAAAAGCTGCGAGCTAATATGATTAATGCGGGATACAAGTGTCCGGATATGGAGTGATAGCTGACAATATAATATATAAAGATAAAGCAATGCTGGGAAGAGTGGATACTGGCATTGCTTTTATTTTATGGAAAAGTCTGTTTCTGTTCAGGAACTTACTTCTGCGTGTTCCTATAAGAACAATAAATAATCAATCTATATAGGCAAATTTCAGGCAGAAATACATGAAATTGCAGGAATATACCTATCAGGCAGGCACGAGGAAGTTTATCTATAGGCAGATTGGAAGAAAAAGTGAAGGTTGAATAAGGATTCTGCCTGGATATGTCCTATAAATCAAGTGATAATGCGACTACCTATAGGTATCATGAACAACGAATCAATAATCAGATTAAGACATATTTATACAGAACTAGATAAACTGGTTCTTTTCACTATTATATTCGTAATTAATTGTCTTTAACTTATCAGTTATCTCTTCCTCAGAAACCATATAAGATTTGCACAGTTCCTCTAATGTATTGTAATTGTCTCGAAGTTGTGTATTGACAAAGCTTAAAAGCATAACAGGGTCTTTAGGCATAGAAAAATCCTCCTTATATTGTGTTTTCAGTGATGGCTCTATTGTTGTACTATTTAGTACAGCATGAATATTTTCCCATATTAAGCATATTCTGTAAATGTAAGGCTTGTATATAAAATTGTATTAAAATAAATACATTTATGGTTGCACGAAAACGACTACTATGTTATAATTTTAACAAGCTAAGAAATATACTACTTAAATAACTGAATATTAAATTATGGAGGTTTTGTTATGGGAAAGAAATGGGTGTATTTGTTTACAGAGGGTAACGCAGATATGCGTGAGCTTCTCGGTGGTAAAGGTGCGAATCTGGCAGAGATGACTAATATTGGTCTTCCGGTTCCACAGGGGTTTACTATTACTACGGAAGCTTGTACCCAGTATTACGAGGATGGTAGAGAAATCAATGATGAGATCATGGGACAGATTAACGAACATATTGAGAAGATGGAACAGATTACAGGCAAGAAGTTTGGAGATATGGAGAATCCACTTTTAGTTTCAGTTCGTTCTGGAGCAAGAGCTTCTATGCCGGGTATGATGGATACAATCCTTAATCTTGGACTTAACGAGGACGTTGTTAATGTAATTGCACAGAAATCTGGCAATCCAAGATGGGCATGGGATTGTTATAGAAGATTTATCCAGATGTATTCAGATGTAGTTATGGAAGTTGGCAAGAAATATTTCGAAGAGCTTATTGACAAGATGAAGGATGAGAGAGGGGTTAAGCTTGATGTAGAGCTTACAGCGGATGATCTTAAGGAGCTTGCAACACAGTTTAAGGCTGAATATAAGTCTAAGATTGGCAAGGATTTCCCAGATGATCCTAAGGAACAGTTATACGGAGCTATAAAAGCTGTATTCCGTTCATGGGACAACCCAAGAGCTAATGTATACAGAAGAGATAATGATATTCCTTATTCTTGGGGAACAGCAGTTAATGTACAGTCTATGGCATTTGGTAATATGGGGGATGACTGTGGAACTGGTGTTGCATTTACAAGAGATCCTGCAACTGGTGCTAAAGGACTTTTTGGAGAGTTCCTTACTAACGCACAGGGTGAAGATGTTGTTGCCGGAGTAAGAACTCCAATGCATATTCAGGAAATGAGTGAGAAGTTCCCGGAAGCATTTGAGCAGTTTAAGGATGTGTGTGCAACTCTGGAAGAACATTACAGAGATATGCAGGATATGGAATTTACAGTAGAGCATGGCAAGCTGTTCATGTTACAGACACGTAATGGTAAGAGAACAGCACAGGCAGCATTAAAGATTGCATGTGACCTTGTAGATGAGGGGATGAGAACAGAAAAGGAAGCAGTTGTAATGATTGATCCTCGTAATCTTGATACACTTCTTCATCCTCAGTTTGATGCAGCTGCACTTAAGGCTGCAACTCCAGCAGGAAGAGGTCTTGGAGCATCTCCTGGCGCTGCATGTGGTAAGATTGTTTTCTCAGCAGAAGACGCAGAAGAGTGGAATGCAAGAGGAGAGAAGGTTGTTCTTGTAAGACTTGAGACATCGCCAGAAGATATTACAGGTATGAAGGCTTCACAGGGTATTCTTACTGTAAGAGGAGGTATGACAAGCCATGCAGCGGTTGTTGCAAGAGGTATGGGAACCTGCTGTGTATCTGGCTGTGGTGATATTGCAATGGATGAAGCTAATAAGAAGTTCACACTTGCAGGCAAGGAATACCATGAAGGAGATTATATATCTATTGATGGTACAACAGGCAACATATATGATGGACAGATTCCTACGGTTGATGCCAAGATTGCAGGAGAGTTTGAAAGAGTTATGGAGTGGGCTGATAAGTACAGAAAGTTAAAGGTTCGTACTAATGCAGATACTCCTAAGGATGCCAAGAAGGCAAGAGAACTTGGAGCAGAAGGTATCGGACTTTGCCGTACTGAGCATATGTTCTTTGAAGAGGACAGAATTGCAGCATTCAGAGAGATGATATGTTCTGATACTGTAGAAGAAAGAGAAGCAGCACTGGATAAGATTCTGCCATATCAGCAGGGAGATTTCGAAGCACTTTATGAGGCACTTGAAGGCAATCCTGTAACTATCAGATTCCTAGATCCACCTCTTCATGAATTTGTTCCTACAGAGGAAGAAGATATTAAGAAGTTAGCTGAATCACAGGGCAAGTCAGTAGAGACTATTAAGAATATTATTGCAAGTCTTCATGAGTTTAATCCAATGATGGGACACAGAGGATGCCGTCTTGCAGTAACATATCCAGAGATTGCCAAGATGCAGACAAGAGCTGTTATAAGAGCTGCAATCAATGTAAAGAAGGCACATCCTGACTGGAATGTTAAGCCGGAGATTATGATTCCGCTTATCTGTGAGGTTAAGGAATTAAAGTATGTAAAGAAGACTGTTGTTGAGACAGCAGATGAAGAGATTAAGGCAGCAGGAATTGACCTTGAATACGAGGTTGGTACTATGATTGAGATTCCAAGAGCTGCACTTACTGCTGATGAGATTGCTAAGGAAGCTGATTTCTTCTGCTTTGGTACTAACGATCTTACACAGATGACATTCGGATTCTCAAGAGATGACGCTGGTAAGTTCCTTAATGCATATTATGAATCTAAGATATTTGAGAATGACCCATTTGCAAAGCTTGACCAGAATGGTGTTGGTAAGCTTATGGAGATGACAATAAAGCTTGGAAGACCGGTTAATCCGAATCTTCACATAGGTATCTGTGGAGAGCATGGTGGAGATCCTTCATCAGTTGCATTCTGCCACAAGATTGGTCTTGATTATGTGAGCTGCTCACCATTCAGAGTACCTATTGCAAGACTTGCAGCAGCACAGGCTGCTATTGCGGAAGAGAAATAATCCAATTTCTGACCATAACACGAGTTTCGGGGCATGGAAAGCGAAAGCTTTTCATGCCCCGAAATGTTTAAAATGGAATATTTTTTCATTGCCCTAAATCATAATATGTTTTATAATAATATGAAAATATATATTGATTGGAGCGTATTATGGAACAAAAGAAAATCGAACCTATTCGTGATGCCAGAAAGCTTGGTAAAGCGAAGATGCTGATTCTTGGTATTCAGCATATGTTTGCCATGTTTGGTGCAACTATTCTTGTACCTATTCTGGTATCAGGATATTTTCAGGCTGCCTGTGGTGAGGAACTTACCAGAGGTCTGTCTGTATCAGTAACACTTTTCTGTGCAGGTTTTGGTACATTGATATTCCACCTGTGTACTAAATTCAAAGTACCTGCATTCTTAGGATCTTCCTTTGCATTTCTTGGTGGATTCTACACAGTAGCTAATCTTGACAGCGGTATGTATGCTGGAATGTCAGCTAATGATAAGGCTGCTTATGCATGTGGTGGTATATTTGTTGCCGGAATGCTTTACTTTGTACTTGCACTTATAATTAAGCTTGTTGGAGTTAACAGAGTTATGAAATTCCTTCCACCTGTAGTTACAGGACCTATCATTATATGTATCGGTCTTTCACTTGCAGGTTCAGCTATTACAAATGCTTCAACTAACTGGTTACTTGCATTTGTTGCACTTGCTGTAATTATTATATTCAATATATGGGGCAAGGGGCTTTTCAAGATTATCCCTATTCTTATGGGCGTAGTAATTTCATATGTATTTGCACTTATTCTTAATGCATGCGGCGTACATAATCCTGATGGTTCAGCAATACTTAATTTCTCATCAATTGCATCTGCTTCATGGGTTGGAATTCCAAAGTTCCAGTTTATGAAATTTGATGTAACAGCAATCCTTGTAATGGCACCTATTGCTATTGCAACAATGATGGAACATATCGGAGATATGTCAGCTATTTCGGCTACAGTTGAAGAAAACTATTTAGCAGATCCAGGTCTTCACAGAACACTTATTGGTGATGGTGTTGCAACAGCATTTGCAGGTGCAATTGGAGGTCCGGCTAATACTACATATGGTGAGAACACAGGAGTTCTTGAACTTTCTAAGGTATATGACCCAAGAGTAATCAGAATCGCAGCAGTATTTGCAATTATACTTTCATTCATACCTAAGTTTTCATCAGTTATATCAACTATGCCAACAGCAATTATCGGTGGTATATCATTCATGCTTTATGGTATGATTTCAGCTATCGGTGTAAGAAATGTTGTTGAGAACAAGGTTGACCTTACTAAGTCAAGAAACCTTATTATTGCAGGTGTTATATTTGTATGTGGTTTAGGCTTCGGTGGTGGACTTACATTTACAATCGGTGGAACATCTATAACACTTACAGCACTTGCAATCGCTGCTATAGCAGGTATTCTTCTTAATGCTATATTACCTGGTAATGATTATGAATTCGGTAAGAATCCAGCAGGTGACAGCAGCCGTGGAGTTTATGTTATGAACACAGACTCTGAAAAAGAAGAATCAGAAGATAATAAGTAAATAACAATAAAATTTGGAGGTACTTAATAATGATGGATTTTGAGAATGAGAAGAATATAACTATATTTACACATCCACTTATCCAGCATAAGATTTCAATTCTTAGAGATAAGAAAACAGGAACTAATGAATTCAGAAAGCTCGTTGAAGAAATAGCTATGCTTGAAGGTTTTGAGGCATTATCAGATCTTCCAACAGAAGATGTTGAGATTGAGACACCTATTGAGACTTGTATGACACCTATGATTTCAGGACGTAAGCTTGCAATTGTTCCTATCTTAAGGGCAGGCCTTGGCATGGTTCCTGGTGTACTTTCACTTGTACCAACAGCTAAGGTTGGACATATTGGAATGTATCGTAATGAAGAGACACATGAGCCTGTACCATATTACTGCAAGCTTCCACATCCAATAGAGGAAAGAACTATTGTTGTAACAGATCCGATGCTTGCAACAGGTGGTTCGGCAGTTGATGCAATTGACCAGATAAAGAAGGTTGGCGGAAAGCAGATTAAGTTCATGTGTATCATAGCTGCCCCAGAGGGAGTTGAAAAGCTTCATAAGGCGCATCCGGATGTTCAGATATACATTGGACATCTTGACAGAGAGCTTAACGCAGATGCTTATATTTGCCCAGGACTTGGGGATGCCGGAGACCGAATCTTCGGAACTAAGTAAATAATTATGGGCATGTAATTGCTTTGTGTTAAGAGATATGATAGTGTGTAAAATGCGGCTCCCAACGGGAGCCGTTTTTGTAACTTATATTATTTAATTAAGGAGATTTCGATGAGCAAGGAGGAAAACAGAAAGAATTTTTCTAAATATGTATCGCAGAATATTCTCGGAATGATAGGGTTTTCATGCTACGTTCTTGCTGACTCGTATTTTATATCTATAGCAAAGGGAGCAGACGGACTTACAGCATTAAATCTTGTTATGCCATTATATAGTATAATATTCTCAATTGGTGAGATGATTGGTGTTGGTTCAGCTATAAGGTATGCAATTAGTAAGATTAAAAAAGATGCAGATGCAGATGATTATTTCTGGAATGCATTAATATGGTGTATATTGTCAAGCATGCTATTCGTTTTTGCCGGAATATTCTTTTCGGCAGATATCATGCGTGTTCTAGGAGCTGATGAACATATTGTAGCAGTTGGAAATAATTACACTAAGATATTCATGTGTTTTGCACCTATGTTTATGTGCAACTATGTGACTAATGCATTTGTAAGAAATGACGGAGCACCGGGAATTGCTATGAGTGCAACACTTTTTAGCAGTTTGTTTAATATAGTATTTGACTATATTCTCATGTTCCCGATGAATCTGGGAATGGAAGGTGCAGCACTGGCAACAGCTTTGTCGCCGATTATCGGAATGGGAATATGCAGCATACATTTCTTCTCTAAGAAAAGCAGTGTCAGGCTTGTTGTGTGTAAGCCTTCAGTCAGAAAACTTGTGGCAGGGTGCCAGCTTGGTGTATCGGCATTTGTAGGAGAGATGTCGTCAGCGGTCATTACACTTGCTTTTAATTTCGTAATACTTAAGCTGGCTGGTAATGTCGGAGTAGCTGCATACGGAGTTGTGGCTAATATTGCAATTGTCACAACTGCGGTATTTAATGGTGTTGCACAGGGAAGTCAGCCACTTATAAGCAGTTGTTTCGGCAGGGGAGACAAGGATGGATGTACACAGTTAAAACGAATGGGATATACAACAGCATTTGTACTTGCAGCGGTTATGTATAGTATATTGTTTATATTTGCAGGACAGTTTGTCGCAGTGTTTAACAGTGAAGGTTCAGAAATGTTAAGGCTTTACGCAACAGAAGGTGTTAAGTTATATTTTATTGGAATATTCTTTGCGGGAATTAACATTGTAGGTGGCGGTGCATTCAGTGCAACAGAGGATGCGTTTAAAGCGGCAGTTGTTTCTGTGGCAAGAGGATTTGTGCTGATTTTAGGTGCAGTTTTTGTAATGTCGGCATTTTTTGGAATGACAGGAGTATGGCTTGCGTATGCTGTTGCTGAGGGAATAACAACATTTATAATGCTTGTAATGGCGATGAGAGTGTGATAGAATATTTGCGGACAAAATTATCCCAGAGATTGGGGAAATATGAAAGGAGTCTATATAATTATGAGCAATATTGCAGACAAATTTGAAGAACTTGGAGTAATTCCAGTAGTAGTATTGAATGATGCTAAAGATGCACTTCCATTAGCTAAGGCTTTAGTTGATGGTGGTCTTCCTTGTGCAGAGGTTACATTCCGTACAGCAGCAGCTGAGGAATCTATCCGTCTTATGCATGAAGCATATCCAGATATGGTACTTGCAGCAGGTACAGTACTTACAACAGAGCAGGTTGACAGAGCTGTAGCAGCTGGTGCTTCAGTTATCGTAAGCCCAGGATTTGATCCAGAAATCGTTGATTACTGTATTTCTAAGAACATTCCTGTTATGCCAGGTATCGTTACACCTTCAGAGCTTGCACAGGCTGTTAAGAGAGGCCTTACAAGAGTTAAATTCTTCCCAGCTACAGCTGCAGGTGGAATTAAGATGATCAAGGCTATGTGCGCAGCTTACACTAATGTAAGAATCATGCCTACAGGTGGTATCAACACAGCTAACCTTGAGGAATTCTTATCATGCGATAAGATCTTCTGCTGTGGTGGTTCATGGATGGTTAAGGGTGATATGATTAAGGCAGGAGAATTTGACAAGATTAAGGATATGACAGCAGAGGCTGTTGCTCTTGTTAAGAAGATTCGTGGCTAATCACCAGTGATTGTTAATAGCAAAGATACATATAAACCCCGTATTCTGTTTTGCAGGATACGGGGTTTTGTACGTATATTATGTTTTTTAGTGAATTACAGATTAGAAAAAATATTCTCAATTTCTTCATGGGGAAGTACAAGGGCAAATCTTACATGACCTTCTCCAAGGCTTCCGAAGCTGCTTCCAGGTGTACATAAAACGCCAGTCTTATTAAGAAGTTCCATAACATAATCAGCTGAACTGGTATAGCCGTCAGGAATGGCAGCCCATACAAACATTGTGCCTTTAACATCAGCAGGTTTAAGTCCAAGCTTCTTAATTCCGGCAACGAGAGCATTTCTTCTTAACTCATATTCAGCACGGTTGTCAGCGACATATCCTTGCGGACCGTTAAGTGCAGCAACAGCAGCTTTCTGATATATAAAACTTGTTCCATAGTCAAATTGTGAGCGGACAGTTTTGAATTTGCTTACGATTTCACGGTTTCCGATAAGAAATGAAAGGCGCAGACCAGTAAGATTATAAGTCTTAGAAAGAGAGTTGAATTCAACTCCGACTTCCATAGCACCTTCGTGGCTTAAGAAAGAGCCACCAATCTGTCCGTCATATATAATCTCAGAATATGCGTTGTCGTGAATAATAATGATGTTATATTTCTTGGCAAATGCGATGAGTTTATCGTAGAATTCATCAGGTGCAGTAGCACATACAGGATTCAGTGGATAAGATACAACCATCATTTTGGCTTTTTTTGCAGTATCTTCATCGATAGAATCAAAATCTATAAGATAATCATTCTCTGGGAGAAGATTGTAATAAGCAATCTGTGCGTCACACAGGAATGGTCCAATCTCGAATATAGGATATCCTGGATTAGGAACTAAGCATAAATCACCAGGGTTGCACAAAGCAAGGGCAATATGAGCCATGCCTTCCTGGGTTCCGAATACAGAGGCGACTTCATCAGGTGTGATAACGGTGTTGTAACGGCGTTTGTACCATTTGCATACAGCGTCAAGCAATTCATCAGTATCACCAAGTGAGTACTTGTAATTCTCAGGGTCAAGTGCTGCCTCTGAAACAACCTTCATAACAGATTCATCAGGCTTGAAATCAGGAGTTCCTACAGTAAAGTTATATACCGGCTTTCCCTGTGCAAGTCTGTCATTCTTTTTCTGATTAAGTATATTAAAAATGTTGCTGCCAAAGCGGTCAGCTCTCTTAGAAAATTCAATATTCATATGTATACTCCATTTCTTTAAATGCGTATCTGCATGCATTTTATTCAGACCCGAAATATAGAAAAATTTCAAGCCTATCGAATAAGATACTAGCATAATTAACAAAAGTCAATTTTAAGGTGTATTTTTTGGTGAAAATGTGATAGTTTTATATATGTAAGTAGAAATAAATAAGATATGGCGGTCTGCAAATGTTACATACAGGAACATTAAACGGTAGAATGCAGACAGAAAGGAAAGGTAGAAGATATGTCAGTACAGGATTATCTTAGTGCAGTAAAGATTGGTAAAAAAGAATATCATGCGTGTGTAAATAAGGGTACGTACCCATATCTTCCGGTTTTGGAGGATATTATTGATGAAAACAGTATTGACAGAGAAGTTAGTCTTGGAAGTGACCAGATTCCGTTAAGACTTGTGGTTGGAACATGTACAGCAGGTAGAACTACTGCATTTGCAGACAACTTCATGCCTATACTTGACTGGGGAACAGAATTTTCAGCAAAGTGGGCTTCGCTTAGCGACAGTCAGGTGAATGAAGGAATAAGAGACGATATTAAAGTATATGAGTACATGAATAAGTTCTATGTGCTTGAAGGTAATAAAAGAGTCAGTGTACTTAAATATTTTAAGGCGGTGACAGTAAGTGCACGGGTTATAAGAAAGATACCTAAATACAGTGATGATCCTGATGTTAAGATATATTATGAATTCATGGATTTTTATAAATCTACCAAGTTAAACGATATATATTTCAGTAAAGAGGGCAGTTTTACAACTCTTATGGAGCTGGTTGGAATTACACCAGGAGAACCAATGGATGAGGATGATAAGAAAGACCTTGTTTCGTGCTATCTTAATTTCAGGCTTGCTTATGAATCAAGAGGAGGGGATAAGTTTGATTTCCCAACAGGAGATTCATTTTTACGCTTCATTCATATTCACGGATATGATGCTGTTAAGAAGATGACTAAGTATGAGATGGCAAAGAATGTTGCCAAAACATGGGCTGAATTTGAGCTTCTTGATGATAACAGTGAAGTGGAACTTAAGATGACACCGGCAGCAGCACCTAAGAAGAATATATTAAGCTATCTGCTTCCAATGGGTGGAGGAGTTAAGAAACTTAAGGTCGGATTTGTGTATGAAAAAACACCGCAGGATTCAGAGTGGTGTTATACACATGAGCTTGGAAGACAGTATATTGATGATACATTTGGTGACCAGATAGAAACATATGTTGAGGAGAATGTGATACCGGAGCAGAGTGATGAGGCGGCAATTAACAGACTTATAGAGAAAGGATGTGACCTTATATTCGTGACATCTTCGGCGATGAATATGGCTGGACTTAAAGCTGCAATAGCACATCCGTCAGTAAAGATTCTTGATTGTTCTCTTAACATTTCACATAAATATATCAGGTCATATTATGCAAGAATGTTTGAAGCAAAGTTTATAACAGGGATTATTGCAGGTTCACTGGCTGATGACGATAATGTTGGTTATATAGCTGATAATCCGGTTTATGGGGCATGTGCGAATATAAATGCATTTGCATTGGGAGTAAAGTTTGTTAATCCAAGAGCCAAGGTTTACCTTGAATGGAACAGTATTAAGGATAATGATTCAGAGGAAAATCTTGCTAAGAAGAATATAAGCATTATTTCTAATCAGGATATGATTACTCCGGGCAAGAGTAAGAGAAAGTTCGGGTTGTATAAAGCGAGTGATTCGGATAAGCACCTGGCTATGCCTGTATGGCACTGGGGAGTTTTTTATGAAAAGCTTATACAGAGCATTATGAGTGGTTCATGGAGTAAGGATGAGGACGGCGATAATGTAAAAGCACTTAATTACTGGTGGGGAATGTCAGCAGGAGTTGTTGATCTTATATATTCAGAGAGTCTGCCATCAGCAACTAAGAGACTTGTAAAGCTCTTTGAGAAAGAACTTAAGGAAGCAAGGTTCAGAGTGTTTGAGGGTGAATTAAAAGATCAGCAGGGTAATATAAGGGTTGAAGAAGGGAAGCTTATTGATCCGGAACATATAATTACTATGGACTGGCTGCTTGATAATGTGGTTGGCAGACTGCCTCGGTATGATGAACTTACAGATAATGCTAAATTAAAAATGGCACTTCAGGGTGTTGTCAAAGAAGAAGAATAGAAAGCATGCTGCCTGCAGTGGTGGCTGGGGAATTATTAATGAAAATACTTGTGTTAGCGGATGTTGAATCAAAGTACTTATGGGATTATTTCGAAAAGGAAAAATTAGAAGGCATAGATCTTATACTTTCAGCAGGGGATTTAAAGCCCCAGTATCTGTCGTTTCTTGCATCATTTTCAAAAGTACCTATTCTTTATGTGCATGGCAATCATGATGACTGTTATGATACACAGCCACCGGATGGATGCATTGATATAGAGAATAAGATATATGTGTATAAAGGTGTCCGTATTATGGGACTTGGTGGTTCTATACGCTATAAGAAGGGAAAGAACCAGTATACACAGAAAGAGATGAACCACAGGATTAATAAAATGTGGTTTTCGATAAAGAAAAATAAAGGTTTTGATATACTGCTTACACATTCTCCGGCTGCGGGAATAGGTGACGGACCTGACGAACCGCATAAGGGTTTTGAGGGCTTTAATTATCTGTTGGAAAAATATAAGCCTAAGTATTTCATCCATGGTCATATCCATAAGACCTACCAGATGAAGTTTAAGCAGGAATATGAGTATAATGAGAATACTAAGATAATTAATGGTTATGAGAGATATATATTGGAATATCCGGATGCTTAATCTACACCGTGGCATATTAGCTTAATAGCAAATGTGCTACGGTGTTTTACATATTTTTGACATATTTTCACATGAAATACATAAAAATTATGAATATGGTACCTATTTCCTACTTAACATACATGTACTTTTTGAGTAAAAGTTGCTAATATAACGACATAAACCCTTGCTGGTTGAAGCAAAATGCACAAAAAAATGTATTGAGGAGGAAAATCAAAACATGAAAGCTATTATTAGCAAAGCAGCTCGTAGAAAATGGGCATGGGTACTTGCATTGGTTATGATTGTGAGTATCGTGATTCCTACATCACTTCTTACAGCGAAGGCGGATGTTGGAACGGTTAAATTTATTGATGGTGCGGCAGGATGGTTAGAGTCAGCATATGCACAGTGGACCATTGATAATCAGGCAGAAGGATATACAGCATATATCAAGAAAGCCAGCCAGGCAGATTCTGCTTATGCAAGAATCGACAATGAACTTATCAGAAAGTATAAGAACTACTACAGGGTTGATGCAGTAGGACTTGCGGCAGGTGACTATGTTATTAAGGTAGTTCCTGTAAAGAACGGAAAGGAAGTTACTGACAAAGCACAGGTTACTAAGACACTCAATGTAAGTTCTTATGACAGATCCGGATTTGCATTTTCATCTGAATCAAAATATAAAACAGGTTCAGGTGCTTACAATGAGAATGGAACACTTAAGAAAGATGCAATTGTTCTTTATGTTACTAACGATAATGCAAAGACAATTAAGGCATCAGTAAAAGAGGCAAAGGGAGAGAAGGAATATACAGGTCTTCAGACAATAATTGATGCATATACAAAAAGTGCTAGCAAGGGGATAGAAACAAGAGCACTTGATGTTCGTGTAATCGGATGTGTTACAGATACTGCAATGGATAAGTTTTCAAGTTCATCTGAGGGAGTACAGATTAAAGGAGCTAGTGCTTATTCAAATCTTAATATGACAATAGAGGGTATCGGAGATGATGCAACAATCAATGGATTCGGTTTCCTCTTAAGAAATGCAGGAAATGTTGAGATGAGAAATTTCTCAATTATTAATTTCATGGATGATGGTATTTCTCTCGATACAGCAAACTGCAATGTATGGATTCACAATGTTGATCTGTACTATGGTAAAGCAGGTGGGGATGCTGACCAGGCAAAGGGTGACGGTTCAATTGACATTAAAGGTAATTCACAGTATATAACAGTTTCATATGTACATTTTTATGACTCAGGTAAGTGCTCATTATGTGGAATGAAGAGTGAGTCTGGTCCTAACTATATTACATATCATCATAACTGGTTTGATCATTCTGATTCAAGACATGCAAGAGTAAGAACAATGTCAGTGCATATGTATAACAACTACTATGATGGCAATGCAAAGTACGGTGCTGGTTCAACAATGGGTTCTTCATTATTCATACAGAATAACTATTTTAGAAACTGTAAGAATCCAATGCTTTCATCTAATCAGGGAACAGATGCACTTGGTGAGGGTACATTCTCAGGTGAGAACGGTGGTATCATTAAAGCATATGGAAATGTTATCGTAGGTGCACAGAAGATTATCTATGCAAATGCTGTTTCAGAAACAGGTGATTCTGCAAATGCGGCATCATTTGATGCATACCTTGCAAAGTCAGCAGATGAGAAAGTTCCATCTTCATATAAGACTGTAGCAGGTGCAACATCTTATGATAACTTTGATACAACTAAGGATCTCGGAGTTAAATCAGGAAGTCTTAATAATGCAGAAGATGTACCTTCAGTAGTAACATCTGCAAAGGGAGCAGGAAGCCTTGGTGGTGGAGTGATTTCATGGACATTCTCTGATAAAGATGATTCTGTATATGCCATTGATAAGGAATTAAAGGCAACAGTTACTAATTACAAGAATACAGACCTTGTTTCTGTAGGTGGTACTAATGCGAAGATTGTATCACCAGATCCAACAACAGAAGAAACTAAGGCAACAGAGAGTACAACAAAAGCAACACAGGCAACAACAAAGGAAACACAGACAACAACAAAAGCAACACAGGCAACAACTAAATCAACAGAAAGCGCAACAAAGGCAACTGAAAAGGAAACAACGGGTTCAGATGCAACAACATCATATGATAAGACAAGCCTTTCTTATTCAGGTGCGTATACAGATATCAGTAAGAAGAAAGATGCAGATTTCAAGAATGCAAAATATGTATCATCTTCAAATGAAATTCTTAATGCAATCAGTTCAGCTAAGGCTGGCGATGTAATTATTGTAAAAGATGGAACATATAAGTTCTCTGATACAATTGTAATTAATAATGCCATGAATGGAAAATCAGGCTCTTATATTATTGTAAAGGCTGAAAGTGGCAAGGAAGTTAAGTTTGATTTTTCAGCACAGAAGCTTGACGGAGCTAACAGAGGTGTAGTTGTAGATGGAGATTACTGGTATTTCCAGGGAATTAATTTCTATGGTGCTGGAGATAACGGAGTATTACTTGCTGGTAATAACAACATTTTTGAAAAATGTGTATTTGAAGCAAACAGAGATTCAGGACTCCAGATTTCAAGATATGACACAACGGCTGCTACTAAAGATTTATGGCCATCAAATAACCTGATTATCAACTGTACATCACATGATAACTGTGATTTCCCTGACCAGGGCGGTACAGGTGAGAATGCAGATGGATTTGCTGCAAAGCTTACATGTGGTGAAGGCAATGTATTTGACGGATGTATATCATACAGCAACTCAGATGATGGATGGGATTTATTTGCAAAGAGTGCAACAGGTCCTATAGGTGTAATTACAATAAGAAATTGCGTTGCATTTAACAACGGAACATTATCTAATGGTGTTCATTATGCTAATGGAGATATGAATGGATTTAAGCTTGGTGGTTCAGGTGTTGGAACTCCACATAATGTAATGAATTGTCTGTCATTTGACAATGGTGCAACAGGATTTACAGATAATAATAACCCAACAGGTCTTACAATTGTAAATGTTACAGCATGGGGCAATGGAAAGTATGCTAAGAAGGGTAACTTCTTATGTTACAGAACATCAAGTGCAGCAATATTTAAGGGACTTGTATCAGCTGGTGCAATTGATTCAGATAAGTTTACTGGTAAAATGGCTGATTCAATATATTACAATTCAGGTAAGTATTATAATCTTTCAGGTTCTTTGTTTACTTCTTTAGTAAGTGGAGATAAGAAGGGAACTGTTGTAACTGACCCTGCTAAGACAGCTGGAATGTTTAAGAACACTGTTAATGCAATTGATATGAGCAAAAATATAGATAAACAGCTTAGAAATGCTGATGGAACAATTAACATGAACAGCCTTTATGAGACAACAGGAAGCTATGCTTCAATGGGAGCAAGATTCAATGTTGCTAATCAGATGATTAGTGTATCTTCAAAGAATTCATCATCTGAGGTAACTAAGCCAGAAGAGACAACAAAGGCTCAGGAAACAACTAAAGCTACTGAAGGCACAACAAAGGAGACACAGGCTCCAACTAAGGCGACAGAGGCAACAACAAAGGAGACACAGACTCCAACAAAGGCTACACAGGCTCCAACAAAAGCAACAGAAGCTTCTTCAGTATCAACAAAGGGTGAAAAATTAATTCTTAATGCTAATGATGTTTCAACAGGAAAGATTAAGAGTTCAACTGTAGTTGATGGTCTTAAGATTGTTGCAACAAGCAAAAAGACTGTAACGGTTGATAAGAGCAATAAGGATTACAAGAATATCAGCTTTACAAAGAGAATCAAGCTTGGCGGTGCAGGAAGCGAATCTGCAAGAGCTATTGCATTTAAGACAGCAGGTGAATCTAAGGTAAAGATATATGCAACAAGCTCAGATACAGATACAAGCAGACTTATTAAGATTATTGATAAGAATGGTAATGATGTAACAAGTACAGCTAAGATACCTGGTTCTTCACTTAAGTCAGTATCATTCAGATTAGATGAGGCAGGTGAATATTATATTGTATCAGAATCTGGTGGAGTTAATATTTATTATGTAGAAGTATCTAATGGTATAGCGTATTAATATTTTGAGAATTTCCCCGCACATAGTGCGGGGATATTCTCAAAATATTAATACGCTATACCATTA
>OAVV01000970.1_pt1 | contig 16922 bp, 9 predicted proteins | sample 1501401 | NCBI WGS metagenome assembly OAVV01 (sample SAMEA2580098, study PRJEB22360) | human gut metagenome | biome: human gut; feature: human-associated habitat; material: faeces | place: Denmark | collected 2008/2010 | reverse complement strand
ACGGAGAAACCGACAATCTATTTGTTCCTATCTTATGCGATGCTATCAGAATGGCTGGAATTGACGTGCGATGTTCCACAAAAGAGTTTTGGGACTCGGATAAGCATTATGATATCATACATTTCCAGTGGCCGGAAGAAGTGGTGGGATGGACATGCAACGATCCTGATATCATCAGGCGTCTGGAAGAGCGAATCAGTTTTTTTCGTTCCGGGGGAACGCGCTTTGTCTACACACGCCACAATGTCCGTCCGCATTACGCAAACGGAATCATCAGCCGGGCCTATGACATTATCGAATCGCAGAGTGATATCGTTGTACACATGGGACGGTTTAGCCGGGACGAATTTCTCACGAAGTATCCTGACAGTCAAAATGTTATCATCCCTCATCACATTTACCAGTATACCTATAAAGAAGATATCAGCGTAGAGCGTGCACGTCAGTATCTCAACCTCTCGCAAGATGCATTCATCGTCACGGCTTTCGGAAAATTCCGCAACCGTGAAGAAATACGCATGGTGCTCGGAGCTTTCCGCGCCTGGGACGAGGAGCACAAGATGCTGCTGGCTCCGCGCCTCTACCCCTTTTCGAGACGCAACAGCTATGGCAGGAATATCATCAAACGATGGATTTCAAAAGCCGGATACTATCTGCTCATGCCGCTGCTCAACCGTATGTATAAACTACAGGCGGGAGCCAACGACGAGCTGATAGACAACTGCGATCTGCCCTACTATATGGCTGCTTCAGACGTGATATTCATCCAGCGGAAAGATATACTGAATTCGGGTAATGTCCCCCTCGCCTTCCTCTACCACAAAGTCGTGGTGGGTCCCAAGGTGGGAAACATCGGCGAACTGCTTTCCGAAACCGGCAACCCTACTTTCGATCCCGACGACAAGAAAGACATCCTGCGAGCACTCGAAGAAGCCCGCCGGCTTGCCGCATGGGGACAAGGGGAAGTGAATTACGCATACGGTATGGAAAACATGAGCATCCGCAAAGTGGGACAAGCATACGCGCAAACATATAAACAAGCAATCAATGGCTAATAATATTAAGAGTCAATTATTTTCGGGGGTATTTTACACAGCGCTGGCCAAATACAGTGGCGTCGTCATATCCCTTGTTGTGGCAGGAATCCTGGCCCGTCTGCTATCACCGGACGACTTCGGCATCGTAGCTGTTGCCACCGTCATCATCGCCTTCTTCAATCTTCTCACCGACATGGGAGTGTCTCCCGCCATCGTGCAGCACAAATCGCTGACTAAAGATGATTTGTCGGACATCTTCTCATTTACTATATGGACGGGCATCGGAATCAGCATTCTGTTTTTCGCTTCTTCGTGGATCATCGCCGATTACTACCAAAGTGACACCCTGCGCATCCTGTGCCAACTGCTGTCCGTCAACCTGTTCTTCGCCTCCGCCACCATTGTGCCGGGAGCCATGTTCTACCGGAACAAAGAATTTAAATTCATTGCTATCCGTAGCTTCGTCATTCAGATTTCGGCAGGTACAGCCGCGGTAACCGCCGCCCTCTGCGGAGCGGGATTGTACGCATTAATTATCAATCCAATCGTATCCAGCGTACTGATCTTCGTGATTTCCTTTCAGCGTTACCCGCAACGGTTGCGTTTCACACTCGGACTGACGGTACTCCGAAAGATATTTTCCTATTCCGCCTATCAATTCCTGTTCAATGTCATCAACTATTTCAGCCGCAATCTGGACAAACTGCTGATTGGCAAATACATGAGTATGTCCGATCTGGGATATTACGAAAAATCGTATCGTTTGATGATGCTGCCCTTGCAGAATATCACGCAGGTAATCACTCCGGTGATGCACCCTATTTTCAGCGATTTCCAGAATGACAAGGGAAAACTGTTGAGTTCCTACGAACGTATCGTCCGTTTCCTCGCCTTTATCGGTCTGCCGCTTAGCGTGCTGCTTTTCTTCACGGCAGAGGAAGTGACGCTTATTATTTTCGGCGATCAATGGATGCCGTCCGTACCCGTGTTCCGGATACTGTCGCTCTCCGTAGGGATTCAGATTATACTCTCTTCGTCCGGCTCCATCTTTCAGGCGGCAGGCGATACACGAAGTTTGTTTGTGTGCGGAGTGTTTTCGTCCGCGTTCAACGTGGCGGGAATTTTGCTCGGCATCTTCCATTTCGGAACCCTGACAGCAGTGGCCAGTTGCATTGTGGTGACATTCACCATCAACTTTATACAGTGTTATTGGCAGATGTACCGGGTGACCTTCCGGCAAAGTGCCTGGCCGTTCATCCGTCAGCTTATTTCTCCGTTGGTGATTAGCATTTTGATAGCATTAGCCCTCATTCCAATGCAGTATGCGCTGGAAGGGATGAACATTTTTGTGACAATTATTGCTAAAGGTATCGTTAGTTTTATTATCTTTGGCATTTATATACAGATGACGCATGAGTATGACATTGTCGGTAAAGTGCGGTCGTTAAGAAAAAAAAGTCTATAGCTATGAATATACGCGACATTTTTATAACTCTACGTTATAAAATAAGTTATGGTAGCACTGTGGAATGGTACAATTTCTGGTACATCGTCTTGCGGAAAAAGAGAAAAATCACACCGCAAGTAGCTTCCATCGACGAAACGATACGTAAAATCATCGACGACCGTTGCTCTGTCAGCCGTTTTGGCGACGGTGAAGTGTTGCTCACCAGTCCGGACAAGGAAATCCGTTTCCAGAAAGGTGATCCGTTATTGGCTAAAAGACTGACCGAAGTGCTGCAAAGTCACGAAGAAGGACATATTGTCTGCATCTCCGACGCATTCCGCGATTTGTATCGCTACAATCGCAAAAGTCGCCGGTTCTGGAGGACTCATTTTTATCTGTACGGTTCGTGGTGGGACCGTTTGCTGGTAGCGGGACGAAAATATTACAATACATTCGTCACCCGTCCTTATATGGACTTTGCCCGCAAAGAAGATTCCGCCCGATGGTTTCACGACATGAAAGGCATTTGGGAGAACCGGGACATCGTCTTCATCGAAGGGGAGAAAAGCCGGCTCGGAGTGGGCAACGATCTTTTCGATAATGCCCGGAGCATCCGGCGTATTCTCTGTCCGCCCAGAGATGCATTCGAACGCCTGGAAGACATCAAGCGGGAGGCCTGCAAAGTGGAAAAAGAAGCCTTGTTTCTGATTGCCCTCGGCCCCGCAGCCACTGTGTTGGCCTACGATTTGTTTAAAGCCGGCTATCAGGCCATCGACGTTGGTCATGTGGACGTAGAGTATGAATGGTGGCGGATGGGAGCCCATAAAAAAGTGAAACTGGAACGAAAATATGTCAACGAAACTGCCATTGGCAGCGAAGTGGCGGATGCCGGAGAAGAATACCGGAAACAAATCATCGCCCAAATCGTTTGAGGAAGAAAAAACAGTTTGAGAAAGAAAAAACAGAATAAACAATTATTGAATACTGAAAATAAGAATGAAAGCTCTTTTCCTTATATTTCACGGCTTCAATGAGGCCAACGGAATTAGTAAGAAGATACGTTATCAGGTGAAAGCCCTCAAAGATTGTGGAGTGGATGTTCGCTTGTGTCATTATGATGTGACCTCTTATGGCGAACGGCGTTGGATGGTGGATGACGAAGTGATCGCCGATTTCGGCACTGGCTTTGCCGCAAAGATTTGGAAACGTGTCTACTACTCTCCTATTGTCGACTATGCACGCCACGAAGGAATCGACTTTGTATATATGCGCTCTTTTCACAATGCCAGTCCGTTCACGCTCCGGCTGGTGAAGTCGTTGAAACGTATAGGCGCAAAAGTGGTGATGGAAATTCCTACTTATCCTTACGATCAGGAGTACGTCACCCGTTCCATGAAATTTCATTTGGCCATCGACCGCTGTTTCCGTCACAAGCTGGCAAAGGCTCTGGACGGTATTGTCACTTTCTCCAATGCGGAAGAAATATTTGGCGGAAACACCATACGCATCTCCAACGGAATTGATTTTGAAGCGATTCCGATGAAGAAGCAGCAGAATGACACTTCGAAAGAGTTGCACTTGATCGGAGTGGCGGAAGTGCACTACTGGCACGGCTTCGACCGCCTTGTGCGCGGATTGGCAGATTATTACCGCAACAATCCGGAATATAAAGTATATTTCCATATTGTAGGCCCGCTGTCCGGCGAACGGGAACGGGCGGGGATCTTGCCTGTTGTCCGTGACAACCATCTCGAACCGTATGTTCTTCTGCATGGTCCTTTGCATGGCGACGAACTGGATGCGATGTTCGAAAAAGCTGATTTTGCCATTGGCAGCCTGGGACGCCACCGCAGCGGAATTACGTATATCAAAACGTTGAAAAACCGCGAGTATGCCGCACGTGGCTTCGCGTTCACTTACTCGGAAACCGACGACGACTTCGACCACATGCCGTATGTATGGAAGGTGGAACCCGACGAATCTCCGGTGGATATTCAGGGACTGATCGACTTCCGGAAAACGCTGAAAATGACGCCTGCCGAGATACGCGAATCGGTCTGCCCGCTATCGTGGAGGGCGCAAATGCAGAAAGTGATCGACGCCATAAAGACTAAAGATAAATAAACAAAAACACAATTAATAACAAACAATATTCTGATAAACATGAAAATAGCCTACTGCATCCCCGCCCTCTACTACCCTAGCGGCATGGAACGGGTATTGACACTAAAAGCAAATTACTTCGCCGAAGTGTTTGGTTATGAAATACATATCATCCTCACAGACGGGAAGGGCAAGAAACCGTACTACGAACTGCATCCGTCCATCACTCTTCATCAACTTGACATTGATTATGATGAATTGAACGGAATGTCATTCTATAAAAAACTACCTAAATATATTGCGAAACAAGGACGTTTTAAAAAGAAACTCAACGAATGTCTGCACCAAATTCGTCCGGACATTACTATCTCCCTGCTCCGTCGTGACATCAATTTCATCAATCGGATGACGGACGGCAGCACAAAGTTGGGTGAAATACACTTTAACAAATCTAATTACCGAGATTTCAGCAACAGCCGTCTGCCCGCATTCTTACGGGCAATCGTAAGCAATTATTGGAGAGAGCAGTTATACCGGCAACTTCGCCAGTTGAAACGTTTCATCGTATTGAGCCACGAGGATGCACAGGAATGGACGGAACTGGATAATGTTGAAGTGATCCATAACCCTCTTCCTTTTTTTCCCGACCAAATATCTGACAATAGCCATAAACAGGTAATAGCAGTAGGGCGATATGTTCCGCAGAAAGGATTCGACCGCCTGATCCCGGCTTGGCAACTCGTTGCCAGAAAGCATCCCGACTGGATACTGCGTATCTACGGAGACGGTATGCGTGAGCAACTGCAACAGCAGATTGACTCTTTAGGAATTACTGCCAGTTGTATATTGGAACCTACTGTTTCCAATATTGTCGACAAGTACTGTGAAAGTTCAATTTTTGCCCTTTCATCACGTTTCGAAGGTTTTGGAATGGTTATTATAGAAGCAATGGCATGTGGCGTGCCGCCCGTATCATTCACCTGTCCCTGCGGCCCGCGGGATATTATCAGCGACGGAAAAGACGGTCTGCTGGTAGAAGACGGGAATATCGAACAACTGGCGGAGAAAATCTCTTATTTAATAGAGAATGAAGATATACGTAAGAAAATGGGACAGCAGGCGCGTATGGACGTCCAGCGCTTCCGAATAGAAAATATTGCCGAACAATGGAAACAACTATTTGAAAGCCTGATTATCCCGGTTAATGAAAACAAATAAAGCATTCAATATCTATGGAATGGTATTCTAAGTATTTACAGGTTTATGAGAAACCTTTTGCGGAAGCTCCGCAAGCCGTTATCGAGGAAGTACGCCGCAATCTGGCCGGATTGCAGAGTAACGAACCGCTTGTCACTGTATCACTCATCGGATACAATGAGGAAAAACATCTGCTTGCCTGCCTCTGGTCGTTGAGCGAGATGAAATGTAAATATCCTGTAGAAATCATTGGTGTGGACAACGAATCGAAAGATCGCACTGCGGAGATTTACGAGGCTTGCGGTGTGCCTTATTTCACGGAAACGCAACATAGTTGTGGTTTTGCCCGTCTTTGCGGACTGAACCATGCCCGTGGAAAATATCATATCAACATTGATTCTGACACGATGTATCCGGCAAAGTATGTGGAAACAATGGTGGATGCGCTCGAAAAGCCGGGTGTAGTGGCTGTCAGCTCGCTTTGGAGTTATATTCCCGACAAGGATCACTCTTGGATGGGGCTGAAAATCTATGAGGCTGCACGCGACTTGCATTTATGGTTGCAGTCTTTCAAGCGTCCGGAGCTTAGTGTGCGCGGACTGGTATTTGCTTACCGGACGGAATGTGCGAGGAAAACGGGAATCCGCACGGATATTATCCGCGGTGAAGACGGATATCTGGCTTTGCAGCTCAAGCAATTTGGAAAGATTGCATTTGTACGGAAAAGACGTGCGCGTGCCGTCACCGGATATGGGACGGTGGGAGCCGACGGAACTTTGTTCAATAGTTTCAAGGTGCGTGTCGTCAGCAGATTAAAAGGTATCGGAGGACTGTTCACCCAAAAGAAGGAATATAAGGATGAGGAGAGTAATCTAGTAAAAAAGAAGTAAGAAAGGAAAGCCTATGTGCAAGAATCTCAATATCGGTATCGTTTTATTTTTAATTATTGGCTTAGTTATGTCGGGATGTATCCGCAAACTGAATCTATATCAAGGAGATAAAGACGAGGATGAAAACAAGGATAATGGAAAGAGGCGGGATGTCATCTGCGAAACGGAATTCATATACCCGTTCGGTAATGAAACAGCCGATAAAGAAATAGAAATAACCATTCACCTGAAAGCAGACAGACAGGTAGGATATCTGTATACGGAAATACCAACATTGAAATATAACAAAGATTGGCTGTTTCTGATGACACAAGACGACTGTATGCATTCAGCCTTTTCATATACATGGGCTGCCATTCATGGCAAACCTTTATCTTATATTTACTACTGCGATCTGGCTCATCTGCAAAACGGTGATTTGCCTCCTGATTATTATTCATTAGGAAAAACATTAGCTACCACCAATGGTACCGGACAGGAAGTACGTTTCTCTTTCGGAACTACCGTGGCTGCCGATGATGATTTAATGAACACACAAACATGGGTACAAAATGGATATACAAGAGATTATTTCCGCTTTTATAAAAAGACAATGTTAGTATGGGGCAACTTGCAGGAAATGATGAATTACGGAGTAAGCATCGCTTTCCATGACTTGAATCTACCTGACGAAGATAAAACAGAAGATAAGTTGCTGGCACAATTTCCTGTTGCTCAAAGCATGATACGTGAGAAACTGAATAATCGAACTTGTAAAATGCTGGCAGAGCCTAATGGAGATAAAAATTATATCAAAGCGGCTTTGAGATATGATAAAATCAGAACCCTGTGTGCACAAAGCGGAGCTACAAAACTCTATCCATTTCAAGAAAACGGAGATATTGAACAAGTAGTGATCGAAAGAGCTTTCTATGACCCACCCGAAGGTAGCGGGCTGACAAATCCGGATATGATTAAGGCGGCTATTCTCAAGGAAATGGAAAATCCAAAAGAAGAGCGGGCAGCTATTTCTATAGGTGCCCATAATACAGATACCGGTTGGGTGAACTTCTTGGAATGGCTCAACGACACATACGGACGAGATGGTGACGACTCTATGTGGTTTACCAACCAGGAAGAATATTATGAATATTATTACTATCGTTTGCACAGCAAACCGGAAATCAAACAGGTAAATACGCACACGTGGAAACTGACACTAAATCTGAATGGAGAGGACTCCGCTCCTTTCTATTACCCTTCCGTGACTGTAAATATTTTCGGGCTTAAAATGGAGGACATTGAAAGCATAAAATCAAATGAAGATGTTACAGGACTCTCTTATGGTGACCATAAAGATTTCTTCATGCTAAATATCGACTGCCGAAAATACCTGGCGGAACACGCCGAGAATTTCGTGAAACGATATGAAGCGAATCCGACAGATGTTTCTGCCAAAGCGGACGCCAACTACTTTGTGAATATGCTGAAAGATTCGGATAAAAAGACGGAGTTGAAGAAACGAATCGAATAAATGGCCGGACGCAAAACGAACTGTTAAGCTATTTGGGCATAAACGAATAAAAAAGATGGAACGTAGAGAAAGAAAAAGAAGAAGTAATAAACAAATATAATTATGAACGAAACCATGACCCTTTGTCTTGAAATTATTTTCTGGCTTGCCCTGTTCGTTGTGTTCTACACCTATTTGGGCTATGGAATTGTGCTTTATATTCTTGTCAAGTTGAAAGAGCTTTTCGTGAAGCCTGTGAAGCGTTCGTTGCCGGCATCGGACGCAGACCTGCCGGAAGTTACCCTCTTCATTACGGCATTCAACGAAGAAGATGTAGTGGACGAGAAGATGGAAAACAGTCTTGAGCTGGATTATCCTGCGGACAAGCTGCACATCGTATGGGTGACGGACGGAAGCGATGACGGTACGAACGAACGACTGCAGACGCGTTGGCAGGGAAAAGCAACCGTACATTTCCAACCGCTCCGGCAAGGTAAGACGGCTGCAATGACACGTGGAATGACGTTGGTGGACACTCCGCTCGTTGTTTTTACGGATGCCAACACGATGGTGAACCGGGAGGCAATACGGGAAATTGTGCTTGCTTTCCAGGATCCGAAAGTGGGCTGCGTGGCTGGTGAAAAACGGATTGCCGTGCAGACCAAAGACGGGGCGGCTGCCGGTGGTGAAGGTATTTACTGGAAATACGAATCAACCCTGAAAGCACTTGACGCCCGCCTCTACTCTGCCGTAGGAGCAGCAGGCGAACTGTTTGCCGTGCGTCGTGAACTATTCGAAGCAATGGAACCGGACACGTTGCTCGACGATTTTATTCTTTCGCTCCGGATCACCATGAAAGGTTACACCATTGCTTATTGCACCAATGCTTACGCCATCGAAAGCGGTTCGGCAGATATGCGCGAAGAAGAAAAGCGGAAAGTGCGCATCGCTGCCGGAGGATTGCAGTCCATCTGGCGACTTCGTCCGTTGCTGAATCCTTTCCGTTACGGGATACTTAGCTTTCAATATACGTCGCACCGGGTATTGCGATGGTCTATTACTCCGTTCCTGTTGTTCGCTCTCTTCCCGCTGAATATTGCGATTCTGCTGTTAGGTGGTTCCACGATATTTTACGGAGTGCTGCTTGCCATGCAGGTTCTTTTTTACGGATTGGGATATTGGGGATATTATCTATCCACCAAACAGATAAAAAACAAGTTGCTTTTTATCCCCTACTATTTCTTATTTATGAATGTCAATGTATTGAAAGGCATCCGTTATCTGAAAAAGAAAAAAGGAAGCGGAGCCTGGGAAAAGGCAAAGCGCGCTGAAAAGTAAAACAAATGCTATTATCTTTTGTTATCCTTACTATTAAGACATTAGTCTCTATCATCTAATAAAAAACAGACATGAACAGAATATTACATGATGCGAATAACGCACAAAGAATATTGAAACTGACGGCAGATACAATGCTATTGGTTGACAGGCACGGAGTCTGCGTAGACATTGAACCTCATTGTGATCTATGGTTTCTGCAAGAGGATATACTTTTAGGAAAAAATATATTTGAGCTTTTACCAGAATATACGAGAGAGAGGGTGATGCCCATCTTCCAGATTGTACTCGAAGAACAAAGAAGCATCAGCAAGAACTTCAAGTTGGTGCTGAAAGACGAAACTTTTTACTTCAAATGCCTCATGTTCCCTTATGACGGTATGGTGCTTTGCCAATATCGTGACATCACGCAAAGAAGCAACGTAAAAAGACAGTTGGAACAGGCAAATCTCACCCTGCGGGCTATTCAAAAGGTAGCCCAGATAGGACAATGGACGTACAATACGAAACAGAATATTTTTCATTATCTTGGATATACCGGTGTTTTGTGCGAGGAAAATGTACAAAACCTTGCCATTGAGAAATATGTGGAACTGATTGTAGAAGAAGACCGTCAGAGCTTTATGGAATGGTGTCACGTGAACGAGAAAGAACTCAACATGGAAAGCATCAGCTACCGTGTCCGCCTGAACGGAGAGATCTTCTATATGCGTATACAGACTTATCTGCGTGAACAACGCTCCGACGGTAGTTTCAACATCGAAGGCTATATCCAGAACATCACGGACATACAGCATCGCAGAAATGACATCAATACACTGACTCATGCCATCAACAACGCCAAAGAAAGTATCTTTGCCGCCAAGCCCGATGGCACGATCATCTTCGCCAACCGTCGTTTCCTATACAATCATGGTATTTCAGAAAACGAAGACATCAGTCAATTAAAGATTTACAATGTCGCCGCAGATATGCCTACGCAAGAGGCTTGGAACGAACGTTGCAAAGATGTCATACACGGTGGCAGCAGCAACTTTGTGGCTCATCACCCATCTAAAATCAATAAAGGTATATTGGCCTATGAAGGTACGATGTACAACGTGACTAATGATTCCGGAGAAGAAAGTTACTGGTCGTTTGCCCATGATATTTCCGAGAGAATTCGGTACGAAGCCCAAATCAAACGGCTCAACCAAATCATGGATACGACCATCAACAATCTCCCTGCCGGGATTGTAGTGAAGGAAATCAACAACGACTTCCGATACATTTACCGGAATCGGGAGGCCTACAACCGCGATCTTTATAAGAACGACCCTGTCGGCAAGAATGACTTCGATTTCTACCCGCCTATCGTAGCCGAAAAGAAGAGACAAGAAGATATCCAGGTGGCTACCACCGGAAAAGGTCTGCACTGGACTGCTGAAGGTAAGGACAGAAACGGAAACATGATTATCCTCGACAAACGGAAAATCCGGGTGGACGGTGACGAATTGTCTTCGCCTATCATCGTCAGCATCGAATGGGACATCACGGAGCTGGAAATGATAAAACGGGAACTTCAGTCGTCGAAGGAGAAAGCGGAAATGTCTGATAGCCTGAAGTCGGCCTTCCTCGCCAATATGAGTCATGAAATACGTACGCCGCTGAATGCTATCGTAGGTTTCTCGCATCTCATTGCCGAAAGCGACGATGCGGAAGAACGGAAGACGTATTATAACATCGTAAACGCGAACAACGAACGTCTCCTGCAACTTATCAACGAGATTCTCGACCTCTCTAAGATTGAATCGGGAAGCATCGAGTTTTCCTTCGGACCGGCTAGTCTCCATAATCTCTGCCGGGAAGTGCACGATGCTCATATATTCCGTACTCCGCAGGGAGTAAGCCTTGTCTATGAATCCTCGGACGAAAGTCTGATGATTGAAACGGACAAGAATCGAGTATTCCAGGTGATTTCAAATCTGATTGGAAATGCTGTCAAGTTTACGAAGGAAGGAAGTATCAGTTATGGTTACAAACTGGCGGACAATCAGATTGTTTTCCACGTAACGGATACCGGGACAGGAATTGAACCGGAGAAAGTGGGACGTGTGTTCGAGCGTTTTGCAAAGCTGAACAATCATGCACAGGGCACTGGGTTGGGATTATCTATCTGTAAGTCTATCGTTGAACGTCTCGGGGGCAAGATTTCCGTCAGCTCCGAATTTGGTAAGGGAACGACGTTTACATTTACTTTACCATACACGATTGCAAATCCTGCAAATGTGGATTCTTCAAAGAAAGAGAATGGTGAAGGGAACATTGCTGGAATAGCATCTGCCGGGAAAACTGCAGATTCGAGTGTTGACAGTTCTGCAAATACACGGCACGCCTGTATTTTGGTTGCCGAAGATACGGACAGTAACTTCGACTTATTGGAGGCTATTCTAGGTAAAGACCATCAGCTTATACGTGCGCATGACGGAATGGAAGCTGTCACGATGTTCGATGAGGTGAAACCGGATCTTATCTTGATGGATATCAAGATGCCGAATCTGGACGGACTGGAAGCTACAAAAATCATACGTGAACTGTCTGCCACTGTTCCTATTATTGCTCAAAGTGCCTTTGCATACGAACAGGACAGGAAAGCGGCTGAAGAAGCGGGGTGCAATGATTTTATAGCTAAACCAATAGCGGATGATAAATTGAAAGCAATGATTCATAAATGGTTGCTTCCTTCGTAGAGAGCTTAATCCCTCATGATACAACCAGCAAATAATTTAGATTAAATGAAAGCCTTTTACAGACTGTTTTATTACATATCCATCGTGCTGACCAGTATTTTGGCAGGAGTTACCATTGCGGGCGCCTTCGTAGGTAATGCCGCACCGGATAGTTTCAAATTTATGCCTTTCATCGGTTTGATTTTACCGATACTTTTGTTGGCTAACCTTGCTTCTGTCATCTACTGGACGATCCGTTGGCGGTGTTGGGTTTTCATCCCTCTGATTGCTATATTTAGTAACTGGAGCTATATTAGTTGTGTGATTCAATCTCCTTTTTTCAGCCCGGCTTCGGCTCCAATGGTCAAAATGAACGCGTATACTCCTGGTATTCTAACTGTTGCTACTTACAACGTTGACGCTTTTAATCATGAGCATACCGGTTATTCATGCAAAGAGATAGCCTCTTACATGAGAAATCTGCAAGCAGATATTCTCTGTTTTCAGGAGTTTGGCATAAACGATGAGTTTGGTGTAGACAGTATAGCTGCGGTTCTTTCTGATTGGCCGTATCATTTTATTCCTATTTCTCCCGAGGGAAAACATTTGTTGCAGTTGGCTGTTTTCAGCCGCTACCCCATCAAGGAGGAGAATCTTATCGTCTATCCTGATTCGAAAAATTGCAGTCTCTGGTGTGATATTGAAATCAATGGGCGTACCATCCGCCTGTTCAACAATCATCTCCAAACAACGGAGGTAAGTCAGAACAAGCGCAAACTGGAAAAGGGACTCCGCACGGATGATTCTCAAAGGGTGGAACGTGCTGCTTTGGGATTGATTGACGGATTGCATGAGAATTTCCGGAAACGTGCCGTACAAGCTAATACTCTAAAGCAACTGATAGCTGCCTCTCCCTATCCTACTATCATCTGCGGTGACTTTAACTCTCTGCCGTCTTCGTATGTTTATCACACTGTAAAAGGTGATAAGTTGCAGGATGGTTTTCAGACGAGTGGTCATGGGTATATGTATACTTTCAAGTTCTTCAAGCATCTGTTAAGAATCGACTATATTCTCCATTCACCGGAACTGAATAGTACGGATTACTTCTCGCCGGATCTTACTTATAGCGATCATAATCCGGTGGTGATGAGGGTGAAGTTATAAAAGAGTAAGAGGATGATAAGCTAATAATCATATCCTTAAAGATATTCCGTTTATATCAAAATCTTACTGATAATAAAAAAGGCTGTCCCGAACACGAGACAACCTTTCATTATTTTGAGATTTTATCGAATTAATGGAATATATAACGAAGACTAAACTGAACAGAGTAAGTAGATCTAAAATCTTTATACTTTGTATACGTTTCAGTCAATCTTTTGCCACTATTCTTTTGGAATGTATATCCCTTGCCTTCTCCAGTAGTACTATTTCCCTTATCGTAAGCCAAGAGATTGGTATTATTTACGGTCTTATACAATCCCCAATCTGAATTTAACAAATTCAAGAAGTTCTTAATATCAACACCAAATTGAAGAGTATGACGTTTACCACCAACTTTAAGATAGAAATCTTGCATAAATTTCAAATCCAATTGATGATGCCAAGGCATAACCACTCCACCGCGATCTACATATTCGCCTTTGTGCTTCTTCAAATAGCTATCTTGGTTGATATATGCCCAAAAGTCATCTTTTTGTTGATCTGCACTATAAATTTGCCCGTCTAATTTATAGTCATCATATGTTCTATTTACACTATTATATGTTTTTTCCGCAAATGTCCAATTATTCAGCTCTTCTCTTGAAGCAGGAATATATAATAAGTTATTAGCTCCACCATCGCCAACAATGTTGCCAGCAAATGTATAGGAATAACGAGCATAACCATAACCACCAGCATATCCCATATTCATTCCTTCATAAATGAATGATAATGAGGAAGCAAATCTTTTAGCATATTCCAAACGATAACCAGCTGAAGCTACAATACGGTGAGGAGAAACATAGGTACCATAACCTGTTTCATGTTCATTAATACCGCCTACAGAATAAGTATTTGTTCTATATGCAGAAGTTACCTGATCACCAATACCATCACTGTACGCCTTAGCTTTCGAATGTGTATATGCTGCAGACAAATACAAGCCAAAATCAAAAGATTTAGCTAATTGAGTAGTAATAGAATAATAATAGGCCTTGTGACCACCATTCTCTATATAGAATACATTCTGTTTTCCACCTGCGTTTGTCCATGAAGCATCAGAGTATTTGCTATATGAGTCACGTGTATCATTCGGATTAAAAGTGATCGTAGCTTCTGAAGGCTTAATAGCTTTATTAGAAATAACGGCAGGATTGATGTCTTTATTAAAAATACCTTCTATTGAGAAATCAATATCTCCCGGAAGTTTAGCATCAAAGGCTAAAGAGGTTTTCCAAGTAGATGGCATCTTTAAATCTTTATCAATAATAGTTGGATCTGTAGGAGCTTTAATATCAGCAATTCTACCATTCGGATACAATTCATTCAATACTCCTGATACAGAAGGTTGAAAATGAGGTTTCAAAGCTGCATCAGCTACCTTAGTATAATAATATTGATTCTGACCGACATTAGAGTTTCCAACCGCAGATACTAACCATACAAATGGTAAACGACCTACATAAAGCCCAGTACCTCCACGAAGAACATATTTACGTTCACCGGTAATATCCCAGTTGAATCCTACACGTGGAGACACAGAAATCTTAGCAGAAGGTACTTGATCAGTAGAGTAGCTTACTCCGCCAAAATCACATCTTGCAAAATCTTCATTATAGTTATTCTTCAAAGAAGGATACTTAGGCATCTCAAAACGAATACCAGCAGTCAACTTAAAGTTCTCACTAATATTCATCTGATCTTGTAAATACAATGAATATTGCAAAGTTTTCATTTCAGCCTTAAATTGGCTATAATCTGCCGCATTAGAGTGTGTGATAGCAAAAGCCTTAGGATATTCATTATTTACGAAGCTGTCCCATGAATTATACACATAGTATCCATTACCTGCTTGCTGGAAACCATTAGTAGCTTTATTATACTCAAACTGGAAACCAGCCAATAAATTATGAATACCTGCCGTATAAGACATTTCATCTGTGAGAACAAATGTTCTGGCTTGAGCTAAGTTGCCCGGAGAAAAGATATCCGGTCCAATACGTGCATAGACAGCACCGTCTTCCAAAATATCAATTGATGGAAAATCTGCCGCTCCCTCATAGCTTCTTGGCTCATCTTGGAAGGAGTAAGTGACACGTGTCACATTATTCAAACTACCATCTAACCATTTTGAATTCCATTCTGAAGCATACGATGTAAAGTTATATTCTTTGAAGTAACGAGAATTTTCAAAATACATAGCAGCATTATGATTCACATTCCCAGATCCTTTGGAAGCTGCTGTTCCACCATCATAGATATCTGTTGCATAGAAAGGAGAAACAGAAGAAGTTGGGCCACTATTATCTTTTGAATGGGCACGTGTAAAACGGAAATTGAGTTTATTATTATCATTAATATTCCAGTCCAAACGTGCCATAATCTTGTAGGCCGGAGTCTTGATAGAATACCCCTGATAACGTCCCGGATCATAGTCATACTTGTCTATAAAATAGTTGCGAATCTCATCCATCTTTCCCACTGTAGGACGATTCACATTGGCTGTATTAGATCCCCAATCATCACTGTCGCTTAAACGAGCTCTGCTCTTAGGACCAGCTGTTACATTATCTTCATACTCACCGTTTACAAAGAAGAACAACTTATTTTTTATGATTGCACCTCCAAAACTAGCACCATAGAGGTATTTTTGAGATTTCTCACGTATTAACTCTAAATCACCTACCTTATCACCATTCAAATTCTCATTATTTAAATAAGTATAAGCTGTTGCATAGAAATCATTGGTACCACTTTTAGTTACAGCATTAATTGCCCCACCAATGAATCCACTTTGGCGAACATCAAACGGAGTTACAGATACTGCTATTTGCTCCAATGCATCCAAAGAAATAGGTGAACCTCCGCCCGGCAAGTTAGAACCGATACCAAATGAATTACTGAAAGCAGCACCGTCGACAGTTACAGAAGACTGACGGTAATTACCACCACCTACGGCAAAACCATTACCTGTGTTAGCTCCTTGCGGAGTTAAACGCATAATATCATTCATACTACGTCCAACAGTAGGGATCATAGCCATCTGCTCTTCTCCAATATTAGTAATAGCGCCTGCACGGTCACTCTTCATATTGCTGTTTTTTGAAGCCGTCACTACGATTTCATCTAACAATTCAGAGCTTTCTTTTAAAGAAACATTTAAAACATAATTCTCTCCCAATGAAAGGTTAATTCCCTTGTAAATTGCTGTTTGATAACCAACATAAGAAATTTCTACTTTGTAAGGGCCACCGGTACGCATACCCTGCAGATTAAATTGACCACTGACGTTAGTCACTGTACCATAACGAGTGCCTGATGGTTCGTGAACCGCAACGATTGTTGCTCCAATGATTGGTTCATCTTGTGCGGTCACTTTACCACTCATCGTGGCTGTTGTAACCTGCGCGCTCATCGTGACGGTAATAAATAACATTACTAGCACTAAGAAAGATCGCATTCTCTTTAACATAAATGTAGTTGATTAGTTAATATAAATTGTTT
>OAVV01000965.1_pt1 | contig 17084 bp, 20 predicted proteins | sample 1501401 | NCBI WGS metagenome assembly OAVV01 (sample SAMEA2580098, study PRJEB22360) | human gut metagenome | biome: human gut; feature: human-associated habitat; material: faeces | place: Denmark | collected 2008/2010 | reverse complement strand
ACTTGCTCTGCGCCAGACCCAGCTTGCCGTCCATGATGAGCGTTGCGGCGGCTGCGATGTCGGGGCAGCGGTCGGCGAGGGCCTTGGCGTCGTCGGGCGGGAACCTGCCCAGCACCCAGTCGGCCAAATCGTAGTCCGGGCGGGGCTTTGCGCCTACGCCGATGCGGATGCGGGGGAAGTTCTCGCCGCCGAGGCGGGCGATGATGCTCTTGAGGCCATTGTGGCCGCCCGCAGAGCCGGAGGGCCGGATGCGCAGCTTGCCGGGGTTCTGGGTGATGTCGTCGCACAGGACGATGACGTGGTCGGCAGGGATCTTGAAGAAGCCCGCCAGCGGGCCGATGGAGTCGCCCGAGAGGTTCATATAAGTCAGGGGCTTTAGGAGCACGACCTTGTGGCCGTCTACCTCGCCCTGCCCCCACAGGCCCTGAAACTTGGTCTTGGAGACGGAGATGCCCCACTTGCCGGCCAGATAGTCCAGCGCGGCAAAGCCTGCGTTGTGGCGGGTGCCGTCGTATTTCGGCTCCGGATTGCCGAGGCCGGCAATGAGCCAGATGTCATTGGTGTTCATATGATATATTCTGCCTTTTTTACGTTGGATCTGTTTTCGAACAATATGTTATTATAACATACGCGCGCGCAAAAAGATACACAAAAAACATAAAATGCCCCGGCGCACGGATGCGGAACGTGCGCCGGGGCAGATGGAAAGCGCCGGATGCGGAATCGGCGCTCTGGGCAGAGTCGGAGGGGGAGCAAAAACGGAAAACTTAACCCTGCTCTTTTTCGAGTTTCTGCTTCTTTATAATGTACGCCTCCATTTTCGGCTCAGCCCAGCCGTCGAGGTTGGTCTGACGCTCCCGGGCGATGCCAAGAGCCTGCGGGGGGACGTCCTTGGTGATGGTGCTGCCGGCGGCGGTGTAGGCCCCGTCACCGATGGTGACGGGGGCGACAAGGTTGGTGTTGCAGCCGATGAAGCAGTAGTCGCCGATCTGAGTGCGGAACTTGTCCTTGCCGTCGTAGTTGCAGGTGACGGTGCCGCAGCCGAAGTTGCAGTACTTGCCCACGTCGCTGTCGCCGATGTAGGTCAGGTGGCTGACGGTGTTGCCCCGGGCGAAGTTGGAGTTCTTCGTCTCGACATAAGCGCCCAGATGCACGCCGCAGCCGGTGACGGTGTTGATGCGCACATGGGTGAAGGGACCGATGTTGTTGTGGGGGCCGAGGTGGCTGCTGTAGACCTGGCTGGCGTTGACGGTGGTGCCTTCGTCCACGGTGCTGTCCTCGATGAGGGTGTTGGGGCCGATGACGCAGCCTGCGCCGATGGTGGTCTTGCCGCGCAGGATGGTGCCTGCGAGGATGACGGCTCCCGGGGCAATGACCACTTCGGAGCCGATCTCCACATTGCGGCTGCGGATGTCCACGCCGTTTGCGATGTGGCGCAGCAGCACCTCTTCGCGCTGGGCCTCGGCAGCGTCGAGCTTTGCCTTTGCGGCAGCCAGTGCGGATGTATCAATATTCTGCATAGAGAAAAACCTCCTCCAAAACCGCCTCTCGCAGAAGCTGTGCAGACCCCTGCGGAAGAGGAAATGTTGTATCCAAGATAGAAGAAATTCGGAAAGATGGAAGACAAACAAGAACGGCAGCAAGTTTAATGGATAGAAAGTTGTATCCAACTGCCCAAAAACGGCATCAGAACTCGAAAATCCTCTTCAAATCTTTCCCATTTTATATTACCCAAAAAGTGAGTAAAATGCAAGGGTTTGCACAAAAAATATCAAACAAATTCGGTGATTTGCCCGATGGAATAGACGTGAAATTTTGGTATAATAGTTTAGCATTCACAGAGAAATGTTTATCGTATGACAAGCAGAGCAACGATAAGACCGCCGTGCTTCGCGCCAGCGGCTACCATTTGGGAGGTAAACACGCATGAGCAAAAAGTATCTGTACTACTTCAGCGAAGGCAACGATGCCTTTGGCGGCGACAAGGTCACCATGAAGAACATTCTGGGTGGCAAGGGCGCTGGTCTGGCTGAGATGACTGCAGCCGGTATGCCGGTGCCGCAGGGCTTCACCATCACCACCGAGGCCTGCACCCAGTACTACGCAGACGGCCGCCAGATCAACGACGAGATCACCGCTGACATCTTCGAGCATGTCAAGGGCCTCGAGAAGATCACCGGCAAGACCTTCGGCGACAACGAGAACCCGCTGCTGGTCTCCGTCCGCTCCGGCGCACGTCAGTCCATGCCCGGCATGATGGACACCATCCTGAACCTCGGCCTGAACGACGAGGCTGTCGAGGGTCTGGCCAAGAAGACCAACAACCCCCGCTTCGCATATGACTGCTACCGCCGCTTCGTGCAGATGTTCGCCGACGTCGTCATGATGGTCCCGAAGAGCCTGTTCGAGGTCGAGATCGACAAGCTGAAGGAAGCCAAGGGCGTCAAGAACGACGTTGACCTGACTGCTGACGACCTGAAGGAGCTGGTCGGCACCTTCAAGAAGATCTATGAGGACAACGAGGGCAAGCCCTTCCCCCAGGACCCCAAGGACCAGCTCATCGAGGCTGTCAAGGCCGTCTTCCGCAGCTGGGACAACCCCCGTGCAAACGTCTATCGTAAGATGAACGAGATCCCCTACGAGTGGGGCACCGCTGTCAACGTCCAGCAGATGGCTTTCGGTAACTCCGGCGACCGCTCCGGCACCGGCGTTGCATTCACCCGTGACCCCGCCACCGGCGCTAAGAAGCTGATGGGCGAGTACCTCATCAATGCACAGGGCGAGGACGTCGTTGCTGGTGTCCGCACCCCGTCTCCCATCAGCCACCTGCACGAGCAGATGCCTGAGGTCTACGACCAGTTCGTTGAGATCGCTACCCGTCTGGAGAACTACTTCCGCGATATGCAGGATATGGAGTTCACCATTGAGGACGGCCACCTGTATATGCTGCAGACCCGTAACGGCAAGCGTACCGCTCAGGCTGCTCTGCAGATCGCATGTGACCTGGTGGACGAGGGCATGATCACCGAGCAGGAGGCTGTCCTGCGCGTGGAGCCCAAGCAGCTGGACACCCTGCTGCATCCCCAGTTCGACGCAGCTGCCCTGAAGGCTGCTGAGGTCGTCGGCAAGGGTCTGGCAGCTTCTCCCGGTTCTGCCTGCGGCCAGATCGTCTTCACCGCCGAAGAGGCTGAGGAGATGGTCAAGTCCGGCAAGATGAAGAAGGTCGTTCTGGTCCGTCTGGAGACCTCTCCCGAGGATATCGTCGGCATGCAGGTGTCTCAGGGCATCCTGACCGTCCGCGGCGGCATGACCAGCCACGCAGCCGTTGTTGCTCGTGGTATGGGTACCTGCTGTGTCTCCGGCTGCGGCAACGACAACGACGTGAAGATCGACGAAGAGGCTAAGACCTTCGAGCTCAACGGCCACAAGTTCGTCGAGGGCGACTGGATCTCCATCGACGGCTCCACTGGTAACATCTACGGTGAGCAGGTCGCTACCGTCGCCGCCACCGGCAACAAGAACTTCAACCGCTTCATGGGCTGGGCAGACGCCGCTCGTCAGCTGCTGGTCATGACCAACGCCGATAACCCGCGCGACGCACAGCAGGCAGTTGACCTGGGTGCTGAGGGCATCGGCCTCTGCCGTACCGAGCATATGTTCTTCGCTGAGGACCGCATCAAGGCTGTCCGTGAGATGATCTGCGCACGTACCGTGGAAGAGCGCGAGGCTGCTCTGGCCAAGGTCGAGCCGTTCCAGCAGGGTGACTTCGAGGCGATGTACCGCATCATGGGTGAGCGCCCGATGACCATCCGTTATCTGGATCCGCCTCTCCACGAGTTCCTGCCCAGCAAGGACGAGGACATCAAGGAGCTGGCTGCCGACATGGGCATGACCTTCGATGACCTGAAGAACGTCGTTGCTTCTCTGCACGAGTTCAACCCCATGATGGGCCATCGTGGCTGCCGTCTGGCTGTCACCTACCCCGAGATCGCAGCAATGCAGACCCGCGCTGTTATCAAGGCAGCTCTGAACGTCTCTGCTGAGACCGGTTATATCATCACTCCGCACATCATGATCCCGCTGGTCGGCGAGGTCAAGGAGCTGAAGTTTGTCAAGGACGTTGTCGTCAAGGTCGCAGACGAGCTCATCAAGGCTTCCGGCGTTGACATGAAGTATCTGGTCGGTACCATGATCGAGATCCCCCGTGCAGCTCTGACTGCCGGCGAGATCGCCAAGGAGGCTGAGTTCTTCAGCTTCGGCACCAACGACCTGACCCAGATGACCTTCGGCTTCAGCCGTGACGATGCTGCCAAGTTCTTGGGCGCTTACTACGAGAACAAGATCTACGAGAGCGATCCGTTCCAGCATCTGGATCAGGTCGGCGTCGGCAAGCTGGTCAAGATGGCTGCACATGACGGCCGTGAGACCCGTCCCGACCTGGGTCTGGGCATCTGCGGCGAGCACGGCGGTGATCCTTCCAGCGTCGAGTTCTGCCACAAGGTTGGTCTGGACTACGTCAGCTGCTCTCCCTTCCGTGTGCCTATCGCACGTCTGGCCGCTGCTCAGGCTGCTATCAAAAATCCCAGAAAGTAAGATTGTTGCATGAAGATGCACTAATCGTGCAAAACATGGGAAGATAAACGTATGATAAACCCTCCCCGGTGAAACTGAATGGTTTTGCCGGGGAGGGTTTTAGTTTTAAGAGAAGAAAAAGTATGAAGAAAAGAAAAATTGATCCACTTGAAGAAATTATGAGTAATCCGTATTATCAACTACGTGATGATTATAACTATGCAGAAAAGGTGAAGGGGACTATTAGTTTTGGGCAATATAGCATGAAATATTGGGCATTAGAACGGGATATAGTCCTTGATGAAACAAAAAGTGAAGTTACAGAAGAGATGTTCGTAAAGGCTATAATGGATGCACGAAAAGAAGGGGAAATCTTAAATGATGAAGATGAGGTAAATGGAGCAAGAAAAATAAGAAGAAAAGTAATAAGTCATCTAAATATAATTTTTTGTGGAAAAGCAAAATGCAAGAGCCAAATTAAAATTGGAATAAATACGCAACTTACATTAAAAAATATAGTTTTCTTTAATTGGCTTTTGCATACAAACGCCAAAACGCTTGCAAAAGCTATTGAAAGGATAGAAGGCAAAAAGAATGATTGGGTAACAAAAATTAGTGAATCCAGAGATAAAACAAAGACAGCGGAAGATTATTATAAGGAACTTCTAGTTCGTGGATTAAACTCGTTAAAGGAAAATGAAATTAGTCCAGAACTTGTAGAAAAGAGAATAAGGGAACTTTATCCAGACATAAAGGAAGAACCTAAAAGCGAGATAGAAGATAGTCGAGAATTTGAGGGCTGGCCGATAATTTGGTGGCTCAGAGATGAACTTTATTACTTTGAGGAAAATTATCCGCATTCGGAATGGGTGTATCAAACGCTTTATCAGGACGTACTGGAAAGTTTATCAAAGTGCCATGAAGAGCTTGAAAATTGTGCTAATAAATTTTATGAGGCAAAGTGCAGAAAAGAAGGAAAGAAAGTAGAAGACTAAAGATACTCTAAAATACGTTGAGGCCGAGAAAGATGGAAACTCCTGACTTTCTCGGCCTCAACGTATTTTTATATAATTTGACTCTTGAAATATGAATAAACTGTGAATGAAATGCGCCCGAAATTTACGAAAAAGAGCTTTGAACGGCCTGGGAGACAGAATAGGGTCATGGTAAACTACTATTGCAAACGAAGTGGCCACTTCGAAGCACAAAAAATAATTGATTTGAGAGGTATTTTGCTATGACACAGAAGAATTGCGAAAACGAGATTCGAGAGCTGAGCCGGGACCAACAGGAAATGTTGGATGAACACATCGACAGGCTGAATAAAGTTTTTAAGGGCAAGGACAACTATGCCGGCATTGCTGTAATGTCGGAAAAATATGCACCTGTTGTCCGCGAAAACAAGGAAGCTTATCCGCTCAATGAAATTCAGGTGATTATCAAAAAGAACGGAGAACCGTTTGTAAGATGCAGCTGGAAAAGTGATGAAGGAACAAGCAGTTTTCCGCTTCAGTTCAGCGCAAAAACTTCAAAATCTGGCCAAATCTCTGGGAGCGTTTTTGTTCGAGGACAAATGGAATCGCCTATTGTGATTGACAGCTCAGACGAGTTTGAACTGGATGGCTTTTACGAGCTGATGGTACACGCTTGCGATGAAGAGATGGGGTATCTCTGGGTCGGAGATGGAAAGAATGAGGGCTTGACCAGAATGGATTATCTCCTCTCTGGAAACCTTAATCGGAATCCTATTGAAAAGCTGATTGACCAGATGTATTTCCAGAATGCTACTTCGGAGGGTACGAACCATGAATAATCTGAACGGTAACAGAAAGAATGAATTTCGTCGGAAGCAAGAGGAGAAGCAGCGGAAGCTTGCTCTAAAAATCGAGGATGAAGCTGGCGAATTACGAGAGGGGAGCTTGAAGAGCGAAGAAGCCATTCCATGGAGTTGGTTGGTCTCGATTGGCAGGTGGAAAGCCGCAACATCTACTCAGGCACGGGTGCAATGATCCCCGGCTATCGCGCCAATGTCCGCAGCACCGATGATGCTGTTCTGGGTGTGGTGTCTGACCGCTACCGCATTGTGCAGAACGAAGAAGCATTTCAGTTTACCGATGACCTGCTGGGTGAGGGCGTTACTTATGAAACTGCCGGTTCTTTGCAGGGCGGCAAGAAAGTCTGGATGCTGGCAAAGCTGCCGGAGAAGTACATCATCGCCGGTGACGAAGTGACCCCATATCTTGTGTTCTTCAACAGTCACGATGGTAGCTCTGGTGTGAAAGTAGCAATGACCCCGGTTCGTGTAGTCTGCCAGAACACCCTGAATCTGGCTTTGGGTACTGCAAAGCGCATCTGGACTGCTCGCCATACCGAAAATGTTCTGCTCCGGGTGCAGGACGCTCGTGAAACCTTGCAGCTTGCCAACAGCTATATGGGGGAACTGGGCAAAGGCATCCATGAGCTGACCACCATCAAGCTGTCTGACCGCAAGGTGCAGGAGTTTATCAACGAGTTCTTCCCTGTCGCCGAAGATCTGACCGATGGCCAACGGAAGAACAACCTGCGCTTGCAGGAAGATTTGAAGGCTCGCTATTATAACGCACCTGATTTGGAGTGGGTCGGAAAGAACGGCTGGCGGTTTGTGAACGCTGTTTCAGATTTTGCCACCCATGCAGACCCCATCCGCAAGACCCGGAACTACAATGAAAATCTGTTTTTGCGCACCGCAGAGGGCAATCCGATGATTGATAAAGCTTATAAGATGGTGCTGGCCGCAGCATAAAGGAGCGAATCATGAACGATGTGAGCAATCGGGCTGTCCGGGAATTTTCTGAGTTCCTGAACAGCATCGAAGCCGATTTTCCAAAGCCTACTTGCACCACGGCATACGAGATCACGATGAAAAGCACCATTGTCAGTGCCTTGATTACGCTGGACACCGAAAAGCAAATGGACGAGCGTTTCTGGAACCATCTCCGGGTGCAGCGGAACATTCTGAATTTCCTGTATGCCCTGTGGCTGGATGATGACCGCACTTTGGTGGACGAGTTTTCTACTATTATGAAGGACTTGGTGGAATACGATTTTGAAATCACCGATAAAAATATGAAGCAGGAGTTGAATATTGCATGAAACGATTGATTTCCACAATAAATCTGTCCAAAGAAGAGTGGCTGCGCTATCGAAAGTGTGGTATCACTGGCACGGATGCTGGGGCCATTTTGGGCCTGAATCCGTACCGCTCTGCATTTCAGGTGTATCACGATAAAATCAGCGATACCATTGAAAATATCGACAGCGAAGCTATGCGGCAGGGCCGGGACTTGGAAGAGTATGTGGCACAGCGATTCACCGAAGCCACTGGGCTAAAAGTTCGCAGAGCCAATGCTATCTACCAGAACGAGGAACATCCGCTTCTTCTGGCGGATTTTGACCGCCTGATCGTTGGACAGAAAGCAGGATTGGAATGCAAGACGGTTTCACCGTTCTCTGCGGATAAGTGGGCAGATGGTAAAATTCCTGTACACTACATGGCGCAGGTCAATCATTATCTGGCCGTCAGTGGTTTCGACTGCTGGTATATTGCTGCTCTGATTTTCGGAAAAGAGCTGGTAATTCATAAAATTATCAGTGATAAGGCTGTTTTGGATAATCTCATTGCCGAAGAAGAGCATTTTTGGAAGTACAATGTGATGCCTGAGATTGCGCCTACACCTACCGGAAGCGAGGGAGATACACAGCAAATCAACCAGATGTATTTTGACGATGATAAAAGCAAAACGGCTGATTTGAATGCAGTTCGTGACCTGCTGGACAAACGACAGTCTCTTTCTGACCAAATCGAACAGCTGGAGCAGGAAAAGACTGCGATTGAACAGCAAGTGAAGCTGGAAATGCAGGATGCCGCCTACGGTACAGCTCCCGGCTATAAGGTGTCGTGGGTGTCCTCTGAAAGTAAGCGTGTGGATTCCCAGCGGTTGAAGAAAGAACAGCCGGACATTTTTAATCGGTACAGTAAAAATGTGAGCAGTCGCAGATTTACTATCATTCATGCGGCATAAGTTTTGGATATGGCGGCAGGAAAGTAATTTCCTGCCGTCTTTTTTATGGGAGGTTTATTATGGCTACTGAAAATCCGTTCGTAAAATTATTTAGCATCGACTTCAAAGACCATGTGGAAGTCAAAAAGTCTGGAAATACTGAACTGAAATATGTGAGCTGGGCGTATGCTTGGGCAGAGGTGAAGAAGCTGTATCCTTCTGCCAGCTATGAGGTCAAAAAGTTCAACGGTTTGCCCTATGTCTATGATCCTATCACCGGATTCATGGTCTATACATCCGTTACCATTGAGGGCGTTTCGCATGAGATGTGGCTGCCTGTACTGGATGGCGCAAACAAGGCCATGAAAGCTGTGCCTTACACCTACACCACCCCGAAATGGGAATATAACCAGCAGACGCGCCGCCGTGAGAAAGTCGGCATGGAAGAACGCACCGTAGAAGCCGCTTCCATGTTTGATGTAAACAAGGCCATCATGCGCTGTCTGGTAAAAAATTTGGCGATGTTTGGCCTTGGCCTGTATGTCTATGCCGGGGAGGATTTGCCGGAAGATGCTGCACAGCAGTCAGATGCAGAATCCCAAAAGCAAACGAAGCCGCAATCCACCAGTCAGAAGCAGGAACAGCCGCCCATGCCCTGCATCTGTGTCCGCTGTAATCAGCCCATCAAACGAGTAAAGCTGAAAGATGGCTCTATCATGCAGGCGGCAGAGTTTGCGAATACCCATGAGGGAATGTGCGCTGACTGCTATAAAGCTACCCGACTTAATGTGGCATAAAGGAGAAATTTATATGTCTTGCAATGCGATGACCGAACACTATGAAGAAATCACTGTCTGCGGAAAGCCTGCATTATTCACTAACTTCCGCATCAAAAGAGATACCGTCCCGGATAGTCTGTATGTCTACGATGTGCGGCATGATGATGACTGCCGAGGAATTCCCTGTGAGATTGCACCATTTATCATGGTCAATCACTGGGGAACGATTATTCTTGCAGAGCCGTTGGAGCTACCCGATGACGGACGGCGGTATATCGACGAAGAGACGGACTGGAACTATGACCCATTTGGAGGAGCAGAGAAAAATCAAAAGCCTTGTGTGACGGTGGGAGAGTTTATGAATCAGTATCAGAACCGTTGATAAGAGCGAGCCGTGTCGTTCCTTATAAAGTTCAAAAGTTATCGCAGGTGACGGACGGCGCGAACCGTTCGTCAACGGAGACAATCTTTTGAAGTTTATATGGGATGACTAAGGCTCGCAGGAAAAAGTATTAAAAATGCCGTGGGTATAGAAAAGTATCAACCACAGCGTGATGAAACCGATTTGCTTTAGCAAATCGGTGACGCTAAAATGACGTTCGGCATTTTTGATATAGAAAGAAGGGCTATGAGTATTTATGGTTATTGCAGAATTTCCACTGCAAAACAGAGCATTGACCGTCAGGTGCGTAATATCAGGGCTGAATACCCGACAGCTCACATTGTACAGGAAGCCTATACGGGAACTTCCATCCTTCGGCCAGAATGGAGCAAGTTGTATCGGATTCTGAAAGAGGGCGATACTGTGGTGTTCGATTCCGTCTCCCGAATGTCCAGAAACGCAGAAGAGGGATTTTCATTGTATGAGGATCTCTACCATAAGGGCATCCGGCTGATATTTCTGAAAGAGCATCACATTGATACCAAAACGTACAAAAAGGCCCTGTCCGGCAGCATTGCCATGACAGGAACCAATGTGGATTTTATCTTAAAAGGTATCAACGAGTATCTGATGGCATTGGCAAAAGAGCAAATCAAGCTGGCCTTTGAGCAGTCTGAAAAAGAAGTGGCCGATTTACACCAGCGTACTCGTGAGGGTCTTGTAACAGCAAAGCTGAATGGAAAACAGGTTGGACGTAAAAAAGGCACTGGATTTGAAACCAAGAAGTCTAAAGCGGCCAAAGAGAAAATCCGCATCCATTGTAAGGCTTTTGGTGGTACATTGGACGATGTGGAGTGCATGAAGCTGACAGGGCTTGCCCGGAATACCTATTATAAGTATAAGCGGCAGATTCGGGCTGGATTGGCTGACGAGGGAAAAACTTAAGAAGGAAAAGTTGTTATGAAGAACGAAAAATGTGTAAAAGATGAATCCCGTAGCGAATTTACAAAAGAGGAACAAGAGGAATTTTTGAATTTGCTGGGTCGCATAACCCCAGAGCAGCGTGAAGCACTGAAAAAAGTTCTGAAGTCCTTTACTTAATGAAGAAGGATGCCGGGTGACACAATGACCGCTCGGCATCCTTCTTTTTTGTAAATGTGCACATTATTCAGGTAAAAATGCTTGAATCAAATCCAAGATAGCAGTTCTTTGTGATGGAGAAAGTCTATCCCATGTGGTCAAAAGAGATTTCTGCTCTTCTGTCAGATGGTGAATGGCAGCGTCCTCTTCAAAAAACTGCGAGAGGGTGATGCCAAGACCATGACAAATTTTTTCAATCGAGGTCACGTTGGGCTGAAGATTTCTTCTGCGCCATGTTGATAAGGTCGATTGCGTCAGGCCAGAGTTTTCGGCAAGGGTGTATTCAGACCATCCACGAGCTAACCGCTCCCGGTCAATTCTTCCCAGAATGTCAAAGTTCGGCTTCTCGCGTTCCATGTCATTGCCCTCCTTAGATAAATCGTAGTGCCACTTACGATTTTAAGTGTGGATGCCTTGACAGATAATTCTATAAATCGTATAATTTTAACAAGATAAATCGTAATATGAGGCGGTTCATTTGTCTTGTTTGATAATTGAAACCAATGAAAAGCTTCATGCGATTTAAGGTCGTAAAGAAAAGATGAAAGGAAAAGTCAAATGAAAAAGAGAATTGCGTCAATGCTGGCAGCAACGGTGATGCTATTTAGCGTAATAGCTTTGCCTGCTTCAGCTCAAACAGATTGGCTTGGGAACTCTGATTTGACGACCGCAAAGGTACGTGAGATTGCAGACGCTGACACATTGACAGAAAGTCAAATTGCAGAAATCAATAATCACTACTCTGAGTATGAAATTATGCAGGGGATTTCCAAGACCTTAATAGAAGATTATGCTGCAAGGATAAATCCTGATAATCCGCCTCACTGTGCAGTTTGTGCTGGTTTTGATGACCTGTATTTGCACTATATCGACAATGTTTACCTTCGGCTTGGATATGATGGATCAAATTATGACATCCAAAGAGGATATGACTACACTATCTTCCAAGGAATTGCTTGGGGGAATAAGACATTCTTAAATGAGAGAAAGCAATTCCAAGCAGTTCGTAGATTTGGAGCACAGCACGCGTACAAGTCTGATTACTACAATACTGGGGCTATGACGATTCGCCTTGGGAATGTCATAGAGAATAATGGCGTTAATAGCGTGTATGATGGGTATATTTTAGCAAGTGATGGTACAGCGTACAATGTCCGTGTGAATGCTCCGAATGGTTATTATCAGCCAGGTAATACATACGATGATCTCAATCCGGTTTTAATTAAACTTGGCTACACAAATAGCCTTGGAGTATATGTAGAAGAAAACTTTGCTTACCTTTTGGCACCGGACTGTTCTTATGCTGATTTGGAAGAACTTTCCAATCTTGCGAATGAGGCGATTGGTGCACAGATGAAATACCCCAATGATGTAAATAATATGTATCGCAATACATATAATGCATATCCACTGTCAAAAGTGTGGAACTTCTATACGCGTAGTTGGTCGTAAAATACTAATGCATAGAAGAATGTGCGCGCGTCTGCGAAATCACTTTCATAGACTTTCTATGGGAAATCGTCTTTATAGGTGAAAGCAGACGCAGGTCGGGTTGGTGCATAGCACTTCCAGCGGTAATGGTAAGCGATAGGTATGAACGGAAAAGGTGGGTTGTGCTTTGACTTGGCGCACATATAAAACACTCGAAATGTAAAAGAGGCGGCAATATGTTGAATAAAGTTAAAAGAATACTCCAGTGGTTTATTGGCGGATGCTATATATTAAGTGGACTAGCGTGCATTGGAGAGTATACGATGCCCGCCATTATCCTTATTATATTGGGCGGCGTGATAATTCTTCCGCCAATTACGAAGAGGATTCCGGCATTTAAGTTTAAGAAAATTGCACTGATACTATTATCTTCTATTGTAATGATAGCGGGTATTGAGCTTGGAGAAACTAATCTTTCACCAGAAGTATTAGCGAAAAGAAAAGCAGAATCCGAGGCTGCGGCGGCTTCTCAAGCTGCCTTAGAAGCTCAGGAAGCCGCTGAGAGCGCATCTCGTGCAGCGGAGGAAGCAGCATCCAAAGCGGCTCAAGAAAAAGCAAAATCGGAAGCAGCGGCTGCATCACAAAACGAGAAAGATCAAAAAAAGATTGATGAATATAAATCTTTGATCCTTCGTAATTATGCAAATCCGGACGGCGCAAGTAAAGGCGACCAATCTAAATTTTTTGGTATTGCAGACAATGAAGAAGAACTCAAACTCTTCACAAGAGCATGGAGAGAGGCACTTTATGAAACCTGTATGGGGGAAGATCCAATTCCTAGCGATACCAGTCATGGAACATACATCAAAATGGTTGATGTGTTCAGTGGTTTCGTACACCTCTATTCTTACTATTATAAACTAAATGCAGAAGGCGGTGTGGAGAAGTGGATTCCGTATGAATATAATTTGTACAGGAACATTTTGGTGACCTCGTCTTCGTTTGATAAAGCTTTCAATGATACATATAAAGGATTTATCAAACCACAGAGCGAATATCCGGACGCATATACCGATACGTTTTATATCAGTCAGAAGCTGTCTAACAGTACAGGAAATAGCATTCTGGACGTACTCAACGATGCTTTTAGTGATGGCTCTAGCGAGTGGGTCGGTTATAAAGGCGGTTTCTTCAGCTATAATGACGATGCTTGTGTTCTCGTTACAGCCAAGGGAATGAGCTTTTCTGAGTCGGGTGATTACTCCTTGACCTATGTTGAGTCTGGAAAGACTACAACACTTACCGACAGCAGAGGATTTGAGCAGGAAGCTGATATTTACTACGCATACAATACAGATGAATTTTCTGAAGCATATGAAAATCTCAATACAGTTGATAATGAGATTGCAGATGAATCAAATCTGATTTTTGAGTTCCTTATGGGCAATGAGAATTACACGGATTGGCAGTAAAGGTAAGGAGAGATAATATGCTTTTGGTTGTCGTTGTTGTGCTAGTGATAATATTTTGGACTGCGCATGACTTTAAAAAAGCTGGTGCAGAAGTTGTAAATGAGAAGAACATTAGAAAGTATCTTGACCACCTTGTCAACGACAACGGATGGACAAAGAGCGGCGGACTCATTCCAACCTATACATCTCCTTGTGGTAAGAAAGGTTGCTACGCAGATTGGGAACGTCGAATTTATGCAGAGTATAATAAAAAGAAACTGAGCAGTACAGAGATTACGGCATTTTTTGAGCAATTCCAATAATTTACATTGGAAGAGGCTTGGAGATACAAAGAAGAGCAGGATAATTCGGGTAGCACAGTAAGCCGTAAAAAGACCTCCGCTTTCTATCATAAATGAAAGCGGAGGTCTTTTACTATCAGAAAAATACCTATAAACTAATTATAAGAATGAAATTTTCTTAAATGCTAGAATAAAAACTGAAAATGAGCTATAATAATAACAGGAAGGAGTTGAAAGAATGCTTTGCCAGTTTTCTTTTCAGAATTTTAAGTCTTATAAGGATGAAACCACATTCGATTTCCGTGCAATGGCGATTCCGGAGTTTCAAGATGCATTGATCCGACAGGAGAAAGCAGAAGACTTACTTCCGGTTAGTGCAGTCTACGGCCCCAATGGTGGCGGTAAGACGAATCTGCTTCAGGCATTCTTTTGCCTGATTAACCTTGTTGTGAAGCCGATTCATGCATTGGAGAAGAATCGGCAGCCAATGATTTTCCAGCAGGGAAGCAGTGTGGCGCCCTTTATGCTGGATGAAAGTTCTGCGAATGAACCTACGATTTTTCAGGTGTTCTTCCGTGTAGGCGAGAAGGAATACCAGTATTACATTGCGCTCAAGGAAGAAATTGTCTTTGAGTCTCTTCTGTGGCGTACACTTGGTGGTAAGAAGACAGGACTGATTTTTGAACGAGACGGCCAGAAGATTGAATTGGGTGCAAGTATCAATAAGGCAAGCATCAACTTGGACGTTAACCCGAAGATGCCGTATCTTTCTTTTTTGGCAATCAACTACAATATCCCTGTGATTGCAGAAGTGCAGAATTGGTTTGAATCCTGTATTAGGTCAGTTTACAAGGAACTACACGCAGACCGTGAAACGGGCTGCTGACAACAAACGGCGGTATGCTCCCGGAAAGGGCAGCATACCGCCTGTTTTGTTGTCCGGGGTTTCCAAAGGGGCTTGCCCCTTGGCACACGACTTTGCTCGCAAAGTGTAGTGTGTTATACGCTCTGTCGGCGTTGCCGTGAAAATGCCGTTGCCGCCGGGGAGGGCAAGGGTATTTGAAGTGGCAGGAAAACGGGGCTGTGATTGCGTGGCGTGGAGCCGCAAGCGCAGGTCTGTTTTCGTCAGCAGACAGGGCGTATATGAAAGCCCACTCCCTCGTCCCACACTGGATTTCGGGACAAAACGTCCCAAACTTGTGAAAAAATTTTGATAAGCAAGCGTACTTTTCAACCTTTACCTTTTTTGAAAGAACCACTACCACGATAAGTGTTGACCACACAGGTAAAGACCTGCCCACAGTGTTTGCACCGTATCATGTGAACCATAATTTCATCCGCCCAGCCATCTTCAGTCTTTACCTGATTCAACGGGCAGGTGGATTCTTCCTCAAGCAGTTCAAAGCCGCCATTTGCCACAAGATGGCGGATGTATTCGATACACGCCAGATAATCTCTCGGTGCGTTAAAACTTTTCCATTTTTGAATGTTATGGCAGTAGTCACACACTGCAGTTCCCTCCTCACGCAAAATTTTCTAAATTTTGAAATGGGCGGGAAGCCATTTTAGGGCTTTCCCGCCTTGATTGCCCATTAGCAAAGACGGGCGGGGCTGTCAACGGCGGCGCATGAAATGCGCCGTTCATCTTGACCGTTGACTGGCTCGACTGGCTTTGCTATCTCCCCAACAAGTTATTGTTTGGTGTTTTCCCAATTATCTAAACGGGCTTGCATAGTTTCTCGCCATTCTTCACTTGGACAAGCAGTAATCAATTTTCGATACTCTTCACTTGATGGTGCTTCTATCAAATAAGACTCTACCAATTTTAGCAAATCCCACTCTACTCCATACATTCCACCTTCGGGGAAAATGTCAATCAATACGCCTACTTCTTCTCTTGTCAATGGCGTTTTTACATTGGAGAGCAATTCGTCATACATGTTGATGGTTTCTTCTGTAGGGTCATCTTTCACTGCGTCTGGCATTTGACCGAGAAGTTTCAATTTTATAATTGCCTCCTGCACCTTTACTCCCTCCAATTTCTCGTTCTCTATTTTCTCCCCCGCTGCGGGTTTGGATTTTTCAGCAAGTCCGACTTCTGCGCAATCCTTTTCAGCCACTTTCTTTCTTCTTCCGACAGCTTCCCGTAGTTCAGCTTGAGCCGCTTGCAGATAAACGCCAGCGATGCTTGCTCCGGGTCGCTGTCCTCGCTGGCGGCTTCGTCTGCGGCCTGTAAAAATCCTTTCAGCGGGTTATCCTCCGGGACGCTGAAAAAATCGTCCTTGTGGGCTTCCCGCAGGTCAAGGGCTATCTTGTTTATATCCTGCTGTATCACGTAGCGGCAAAAACTGTCCTCGTCAATGTGGGCGGTAATTAGCTGCCGTAACTGCGAGTCAGTCAGGCCGGGATTGTGCTGCTTCATAATCGTTGCGCTCATGGTATCTACTATGGCGTTTGCGGCCTGCACCTGCTTCACCGCCACGCCGTTCACATAGATTTCAAGGTCAGCCATGAGCCGGGGAAAATCCGGGTGTGTCGCCAGTTCACACAAGAGAGAATTGTCCATCAGCCCGCTTTTCAGCAGCTCAATCATATCATCACTCAAACGCAGGTCTGCAAGCTCGGCGTTTGGGTGATTTTTTGTTTTAGAGCGTCCCAGCAGGTAATCAACGGTCACTTCATAAACCTTTGCCAGATGGATAAGGGCATGGTGGCTGATGTCCTTGAGATCGTCCCCCTCGTAACTGCCTAAAGCAGATTTGGAAAGATGAGTTTCCTCCGCAAGCTGTTCCAGCGTCAGCCCTCGTTCCACACGCAGGTCTTTTAAGCGTTCCTGTATGGTTGTGTCCATGCGCCCCTCCTTGTCTGCTTGATAATTTGGAAGTTATTCGCACAATTCCTTACGGATATTTTCGCAGTCTTTCGCCATTTCCAGCATATCTTCATCATCTACCATTTCATGAAGATCATATTCGAGCGGAGAAGCA
>OAVV01000953.1_pt1 | contig 17320 bp, 17 predicted proteins | sample 1501401 | NCBI WGS metagenome assembly OAVV01 (sample SAMEA2580098, study PRJEB22360) | human gut metagenome | biome: human gut; feature: human-associated habitat; material: faeces | place: Denmark | collected 2008/2010 | reverse complement strand
GCCGTGATCGGCTACGGCAGCTGGGCGACGGCCATCGTGGGGCTGCTCGCCGCGAACGAAGCCCGCGTAGGCTGGTACGTCCGCAATCCCGAAGTGCTCGAAGGACTGCTCGGCGAAGGCCGCAACCCCCGCTATCTGAGCGACGTGGAGTTCGACCGCCGGCGCATCGCCCTCTCCGACGACCTCGACGAGGTGGTCCGCGAAGCCGACATCGTCATTCTGGCCACTCCGTCGGCCTACCTCAAGACGTTCCTCGAACCGCTGACGGTCTCGCTGCAGGACAAATTCGTCGTCTCGGCCATCAAGGGCATCGTTCCCGGCGACTACAAGACCATCGTCGAATACGTCCACGACCGCTACGACCTGTCGTACAAACAGATCGGCATCATCACCGGTCCGTCGCACGCCGAGGAGGTCTCGCGCGGCAAGCTCTCCTACCTCACGGTGGTCTGCACCGACCCGGAGAACGCCCAGATGCTGGGCGAGAAATTCGCCACGGACTACATTCACCTGAGCTACTCGACCGACCTGTACGGCATCGAGTACGCCGCCATCCTGAAAAACATCTACGCCCTCTCGGTCGGCATCGCCGTCGGGCTGGGTTACGGCGACAACTTCCTCGCGGTGCTGATCGCCAACAGCGCCGGAGAGATGCGCCGTTTTCTGGAAGAGAGCTACCCGGCCGAGCGCGACACGCTGGTGTCGGGCTATCTGGGCGACCTGCTGGTGACCTGCTCCTCGGTCTACAGCCGCAACCGGCGGCTGGGACTGCTCATCGGCCACGGCTGCACGGTCAAAAGCGCCCTCAACGAAATGACGATGGTCGCCGAAGGCTACTTCGCCGCCGACTGCATCCGTCACATCAACGCCCGCCACAAGATCGAAATGCCGATCGCCGAAATGGTTTACAACGTGCTCTACCAAGGGGCTTCGGCGCGCAAGTGCATGAAAGAACTGACATCCAAATTAATTTGACAATAACATGGAAACTCTGAAATTAGACATCTCCAAAACGGGCGTTGCGGTTTCGGCCGCAATGCAGGCCAAGGCGCAGGCGGCCAACGCCCTGCTCGAATCGGGCAAAGGCGCCGGCAGCGACTTCCTCGGCTGGGTGCACCTGCCCTCGTCGATCACGCCCGACCGGATCGAAGCCATCGAGAAGCAGGCCGCGAAGCTCCGCGAGAAGGCCGAAGTGATCATCTGCATCGGCATCGGCGGCTCGTATCTGGGCGCCAAGGCCGTGCTCGAAGCCATGAGCGATTCGTTCAAGTTCCTGCACAAGAAGCGGACGGAACCGGTCGTGGTGTTCGCAGGCCAGAACATCTCGGAGGATTACACCCACGAACTGCTCGAAGCCGTGAAGGAGTACTCGATCGCCACGATCGTCATCTCCAAGTCGGGAACCACGACCGAACCGGCCATCGCCTTCCGCCTGATCAAAGCCGAGATCGAAAAGCGTTACGGCAAGCAGGAAGCCGCCGAACGCATCGTGGCCATCACCGACAAGGCGCGCGGCGCGCTGAAGACGCTCGCCGACAACGAGGGCTACCCGACGTTCGTCATTCCCGACGACGTGGGCGGACGCTTCTCGGTGCTGACTCCCGGTGGCCCTGCTGCCGCTGGCGGCCGCCGGCGTGGACATCGCCGCACTGGTGCGCGGCGCGCAGGAGATGGAGCGCGCGACGGCCGACGGCACGCCGTTCGAAAAGAACCCGGCGGCAGTTTACGCAGCCGTGCGCAACGAACTGTACGAAGGCGGCAAGAAGATCGAGATTCTCGGCTCCTACGAACCGAAGCTCCAATACATCAACGAGTGGTGGAAACAGCTCTACGGCGAGAGCGAAGGCAAGGACGGCAAGGGCATCTTCCCGGCCAGCGTGACGCTGACGGCCGACCTGCACTCGATGGGACAGTATATTCAGGACGGCGAACGCACGCTGTTCGAGACGATCATTTCGGTCGCCGAACCCGCCGGCAAGGTAGTCGTCGAAGCCGACGGAGAGAATCTCGACGGCCTCAACTTCCTCGCAGGCAAGCGCATTTCGGAGATAAACCGCATGGCCGAGCTGGGCGTGCAGCTGGCCCACGTGGACGGCGGCGTCCCCAACATCCGCATCGAGATTCCGCAGATCAACGCGCATGCCGTCGGCTCGCTGCTCTACTTCTTCGAGCGCGCCTGCGGCATCAGCGGCTACATTCTCGGCGTCAATCCGTTCGACCAGCCCGGCGTGGAGGCGTACAAGAAGAATATGTTCGCCCTGCTGGACAAACCCGGCTACGAAGAGGCTTCGAAAGCCATCAAGGCACGGCTGTAACAGTCGCACATAAGGCAAGAAGGCGGAGTCTCCGGACTCCGCCTTCTTATTTTGCCCGAATCTACCGGGGCCGTCCATGAAAAACAGCTTCCCGTTGGCACAAAAAATGCTTCCGGAAATTTATTCCACCGTCGATATGATTATGAAAGGACGTCCGTTATTGGTTCTGCTGCTGTTCGCGGCATCGGCAGTCATCCTCGCAGGGATGTACTACGCCGCAACGCGCGAGGGAACGACGACACGGCAGGACAAATGGGCCGGCGTGCTGTCGGACCTCGACGCATGCAGCCGCCGCAAGCACGTCAAATCGGCGCAGTACGACCATTTCGCGGGCATCGCCCGGCAAGAGCGGGAACACGACGCCGAACGGCTGTTCCGGGCCATGGCCCATGCCGAGCGACTTCAGGAGTACAACTGCGCCAACGCCATCGTCCGGCTCGGCGGCCGCTACGCACCGCCGGAGCACGTCACCGTTTTCCGGGGCACGACCGACGACAACCTGCGACGGAGCATCGACTTCGCACGCCGTCCGCCGGAGGGGCTGCATGCAGACGACATCGAGCGCGCCCTGCAAAGCGGCAACCGCTATGCGGCCCGCGTGCTGATCTGGGCGAGGTCCGGGGACATGCGGCATCTGGCGCTGATGGAGACCTGCCGCCGCCGGCTGGCGGCCAACGGACCTGCGGGCGCACAGGGCAACATCGCCGGCAGGAGGGCAAATAATGACATGGCCCGCGGCCCGGCGAACGGAACGGCAATCAATTCGGAAAATAGCACGGCCCGCAATTCGGCAAGCGAGACGGCACACTACCGGGCAAACGGAGCGGCACACCGGGCGGATAAAGGCAAGGCCCGCGGCCCGGCGTACGGGACGGCCCGCGATTCAGAGCGCGGAACAGCAGACGGTTTTGGAAACAGTCGGTCGGACGCTACGGCAGACAACGCCCCGAAAGGCTATCTGGTCTGTCCGACCTGCGGCAACATCTATCCGGCGGGGTGCAGCGATTCCTACTGCCCCTGCTGCCTGACCGACGGGCGGAGGTTCGTCGCGTTCGAAGAGTGACGCGCCGCCGAATCCGGATTTTCACACGCCTTTTGCGAGCCGCGCGACCGAATCGGCAAGAGAGGATTCCCAGCGCGCGTCGCATCCGAACCGCCCGACATGGATCAGGGGCTTGGTTTTGCCATGGAAATCGCTGCCGCAGGTCATCAAGGCCCCACGGCGCCGGACCAGCGGCGCGAAATAGGCGATCTGCCGATCATCGTGGTAATTATTGAAAACTTCCAATCCCTCGGCCCCGCGCTCCAGCAACTTCTCGACGATACGCTCCCGGCCCCGCAGGTTGAGTCCGGGATGCGCGACCACCGGCACGCCCCCGTTGTCGCGCACCAGTTCGACGGCGTCGCGGAAGCTCATATATTCCACCGGGACGAAAGCGGGCCTGCCCTGCGCGCCGAAGTCGAGGTAAAAGTTGATATAGGGCATATCTCCGCGCGCGCCGCCCTTCCGGTAGGGAGCCAGCAGCGGCGTATCGCATGCGGGGTCGGAGAGCATCACTTCGGCGATCAGCTCCAGCGTCGGCAGCTTGCCCGCCGCGGCGGCCAGCACGGCCTGCTCATCGACGGCGAAGCCCAGCCGACGGAGCTTCCCGACCGTCTCGCCGAACGACGCCATGACCTTGGCGGCGACGGTCTCTTCCAGCGCACGGAAATCGGGAGACTTCCAGTCGATGCCATAGCCCAGCAGATGCAGGTCCGTACCCTCGAAGCTGCAATCGATCTCGATACCCGGCACGAACTCCAATCCGGCCTGCAAAGCCCCGTCGCAGGCTTCGTCCAGCCCCCGCACGGTGTTATGGTCCGTCAAGGCGAAGAGGTCAACGCCCCCGGCGGCGCATTTGCCGACGATGTCGGCGGGACGGAACTCTCCGTCGCTGCTGTATTGCGAATGAATATGTAAATCGGCACGAATCATAAGCTACAATTATTATGGGCGCCCCTTTCAGGAATGTAAAGATAAGGACAAACGGCCGCAAAACAAAATCCGCCCCGGACGGACTTGCCGTTCGGGGCGGAGCGTATCGTCCGGAAGCGGGAAGAAACTACTCCTCCTCGGCCTCCTTCATGTTGTGGTAGACGTTGGTCACGTCGTCGTCCTCTTCGAGTTTCTCGACGAGTTTCTCGATCGACTCGCGGCCCTCGGCGTCCAGCTCCTTCGTATCGGTGGGCAGGTAAACCGACTCTCCCGACACGATCTCGTACCCCTTGTCGTCGAGCCATTTCTGGATGGCGCCGAACGACTCGTAGGGAGCGTAAACCGTAACGCCGTCCTCTTCGGGATAGAACTCGTCCACGCCCAGATCGATCATCTCCAGTTCGAGCTCCTCCATATCGACGCCTTCGGCCGGGCGGAACTTGAAGACGCACTTGTGGTCGAACATGAACGCCACGCTGCCGCTGTTGCCCAGCGTACCGCCGCATTTGTTGAAATACATGCGCACGTTGGCCACGGTGCGGTTGGTGTTGTCGGTCGCGGTCTCCACGAGGAATGCGATGCCGTGCGAGCCGTATCCTTCGTAGATGACCTCCTTGTAATCGGCGGCATCTTTCTCGGTGGCGCGCTTGATGGCGCGTTCGACGTTCTCCTTGGGCATGTTCTCGGCCTTGGCATTCTGCATCAGAATACGCAGACGGGTGTTGCCCGAAGGATCGGGTCCGGCGGCCTTGACCGCGATCTCGATCTCTTTTCCCAGTTTGGTGAACGTGCGGGCCATATGTCCCCAACGCTTCATTTTACGCGCTTTGCGATACTCAAAAGCTCTTCCCATATGAATTTTTCGTTATTATTTTTCGTTCGTGGTGCAAAGGTATAAAATTAAGAATTAAAAATTAAGAATTACGGCCAAAATTTATTATGCGCGGCGCGTATGCGGATTTTGGGATATTTGTGTAATTTTGCGCAGCACTAAATCCGGTAATTATGGAAATCAAAAGCAGATTCGACCATTTCAACATCAACGTCACCGACCTCGGACGCAGTCTCGAATTTTACGACAAGGCGCTGGGCCTGAAAGAAACAGACCGCAAGGAAGCGGGCGACGGAAGCTTCATACTGGTTTATCTGGGCGACGGGCAGACGGGATTCCGCCTCGAACTGACATGGCTGCGCGACCACGCCGGAGCCTATGAACTGGGCGAAAACGAGAGCCATCTCTGCATGCGCGTGGCGGGCGACTACGACGCCGTCCGCGAATACCACCGCGCCATGGGTTGCATCTGTTACGAGAATCACGACATGGGGCTTTATTTCATCAGCGATCCCGACGACTACTGGATCGAGGTGCTGCCCGTAAAATAAGCGGAATACCCATACGGCGTCATTCCGCGCCGCCGGCCGAAGCTGCGGCGCGCGAAACGGCGCAAAACCGCAGCGCATGCGACCCGAAGGGCGGCGGCGCGTCAAAACAAACACCTATGCAAAACAACACCGAATTGCAGCGGGAGGCCGACGAGGCGGTCCGCGTAATGAAAGCGGGAGGCATCATCCTCTACCCCACCGACACGGTCTGGGGGCTGGGCTGCGACGCGACCAACGCCGAAGCCGTGGAGCGCATCTACAAACTCAAACGGAGCGAAAACAAGAAGTCGATGCTCGTGCTGTGCGCGTCGGCCGACATGGTCGTGCGCTACGTAAACAAGGCTCCCGGCATCGCGTTCGAGGTCATGGAGCTGGCGACCAGCCCGCTGACGGCGATCCTTCCGGGAGCGGCCGGCGTCGCCGAGAACCTGATTCCCGAAGAGCGGACGCTCGGCGTGCGGATTCCCGACCACGAATTCTGCCGCCGGATACTGCGGGGGCTGGGGCGGCCCGTGGTCTCGACCTCGGCCAACATTTCGGGCGAGGCGACGCCCGCAGGACTCGCCGAAGTGTCGCGCGAGATCATCGACGGCGTCGATTTCGTCGTCAATCCCCGCTTCGAGGGCAAGCCCACGAAAAAGGCGTCGTCGATCATCGCCTTCGGCGAGGGCGGCGAAGTGAAAATCATACGCGAATAACACACATGGCAAAAACGTTGGAAACCTTCATCCAGAAGCGCTTCTCGGACGTCGATCCGTTCCAGCATGTGAACAACGTCTCGCAGCAGATGTATTTCGACGTGGGAAAAATGGAGTATTACGAAAAGATACTCGGCGACGAGGTGCTGCTCGGCGATCTGCGCATCGTCACCGTCTCCACTTCGACCTCGTACATGGATCAGATCCGCCTGCACGACAGGGTGCGCGTCACGACCACCTGCGAGAAGATCGGCAACAAAAGCCTCACGCTCTTCCAGCGGCTGCTCGCCGGCGACCGGGTGTGCAGCGAGAGCCGCTCGGTGATGGTCGCATTCGACTTCTCGCGGCAGCAAAGCATGCCCGTGCCCGATGCGTGGCGCGAACGCCTGCTGGCGGACTAGGCCCGCAGTTTCCCGTCGCTGCCCACGGGCGGCAGTCCGTGGCGGACGTAATACTTATAGCCGATCACCACCAGCACCACGCCTGCGAAGATGAAGACAAGGGCCACGACGTTGGCCGTGTCGAAGACGGCCTGACCGCGGACGATGGCCAGAATTCCGGCGGTCACCGGCTGGATATAGCGGTAGAGCGCCGTATGGACCGAGGTGAGTTTCTCCGTACCCCGGTACAGCAGGTACATGGGCAGGACCGTGCCCAGAATCAGGATATAGGCCAGTTCGGCCTGCGCCTGAAGGGGCAGTTTCAGGAACTGCGTATGGGCGATGTATTTCCAGAAGAATGGCGCCGTCACGGCCAATCCGATGATGTAGTACCACCCCATCACCACCAGCGTTCCCAGCCGTTCGAGCTGGGGTTTGATAATCACCGTATTGATGGCGATCGCCACCACGGCAACCAGTACCAGCGCATTGCCGTAGGCGCGGCTGCCGTGGGTGAGCACGAACCCGTGGTCGAAGAGCAGGACGGCGGCGCCGATCAGGGCGCAGACGACGCCCACGACCCGCGCCCTGATGTATTTGTGCGGGTGCATCAGGTGGTCCATGATCAGCGTCACGGCGGGACCGAGGGTCGAGATGATCGAAGCGTCGATGGGCGAGGTGTAGGACGATCCCCACAACAGCATGTACATCCAGCCGTAGACAATCAGCATCGTGACGATCAGGATATTGCCCGCGTCGCGCCAGCGGATGCGGAACGACTGCTTCGAGAAGAGCGCGAAGGGAATGAAGAACACCGCCGCCGAAAGGACCTGAAGCATGAATATCTGCTGGAAGTCCAGATAATTGCGCGTAAGGGAGACATAGAACGAAAAGTTCGCTCCGAAAAAGAGGTTGGCAAATACCAGATCGATATTGTAACGCGTTTTGCTCACGGGAATTCCGAGGGGCAATTATTACACCAAATTTTACCTATATTTGCCGCGTCAATCCCGCAATGACATGGACAAAGGAAAACTGAAAGGCCACGCGGCCCTCTGGGTCGCAAATCTCGTCTGGGGCCTCAACGCGCCCATCGGCAAGAGCGTGCTCTGGTCGGAGCACAACCCCGGCGGGGTCAGTCCGTTCGCGCTGAGCGTTTACCGCATGCTGGGAGCCTGCCTGCTGTTCTGGAGCGTCTCGCTTTTCCTGCCCCGCGAGAGAGTCGCACGGCGCGACATCGTGCTGCTGCTCTTCGCGTCGGTGTTCGGCATCCAGCTCAACCAGATGCTTTTCCTCTGGGGGCTGTCGCTCACCTCGCCCATCGACTCGTCGATCATCGCCACGGTGGTCCCCGTACTGACGATGGTGCTGGCGACGCTGTTCCTGCGCGAGCCGATCACATGGCTCAAGGCGGGCGGCGTGTTCCTCGGCTGCGCCGGGGCGCTGCTGCTGATTCTGGTCAGCCGGCACGGGACGGGGCACACGAGCAGCGTCAAGGGCGACGTATTGTGTCTCGTCAGCGCGGTCAGCTACGCCACCTACCTCACCGCTTTCCGCAACGTAATCGTCAAATATTCGCCCGTAACGACCATGAAGTGGATGTTCCTCTTCGCGGCCGTCGTCGCTGCCGCGGTCTATTACCGGCCGCTCGCGGCCGTGGACTACGCCGCGCTCGCGCCCCGGACATGGGCCGGAATAAGCTACGTGGTCGTCTGCTCGACCTTCCTCTCCTACTTCATGGTGCCGATCGGACAGCGTTACCTGCGGCCCACGGTGGTGTCGATGTACAACTACGTACAACCCGTCGTGGCGGTGCTTTTCTCGGTCGCAATCGGTCTCGACACCTTCGGGTTCACCAAGGCCGCGGCGGCCCTGTGCGTCTTCGCCGGGGTCTGGCTGGTGACCAAATCCAAATCGCGGGCGCAGGTGGAGGCGGAAGCGGGCATGAAAAAAGGTTGAGCCGCAGCGGCCCAACCTTTCGATTCACGAATACGCCCCGGACGGCCGGGCCCCATTCTACGGGTTCTGCCCCCCGGCCTTCGTCAGCCCCTTCTCCGCCGCCAGCCGCTCCATCAGGGCGTAGGCCGCGTCGTAATCGTTGGGGATTTCGCCGTCGAGAATGGCGTTCTTGATCACCTCCTTGATGTCGCCGATGGCACGGCAGGGGCCGATGCCGTAGGTCTGCATGATGATCTCGCCCGTGATCGGAGGCTGGAAGTTGCGTATGCGGTCACGCTCCTCCAAATCCTTCATCTTGCGGCGCACCAGCTCGAAATTGGCCAGATAGCGTTTGACCTTGGCGTCGATGCCCGAAGTGATGTCGGCTTCGCACAGGATCATCAGCTGCTCCACGTCGTCGCCCGCCTCGAACAGCAGACGCCGCACGGCCGAGTCCGTGACCAGATCTTCGGAGAGGATGATCGGCCGCAGGTGGAGGAAAACCAGCTTCTGCACGAATTTCATATGCTCGTTGAGCGGCAGCTTCAACTGCCGGAAGATCGCCGGCACCATCTTCGAGCCGAGCACCTCGTGGCCGTGGAACGTCCAGCCGACCTTGGGATCGTAAGCCTTCGTCAGCGGCTTGGCGATGTCGTGCAGCACGGCGGCCCAGCGCAGCCACAGATCGCCGCTGCGGCGGGCGACGTTGTCCAGCACCTTGAGCGTATGGATAAAATTGTCCTTATGGGCATGCGCGCCCCGCTTCTCGACGCCCTTGAGGTTGTGCATCTCCGGGAAAATCAGCTCCAGAAGCCCCGTCAGCTCCAGCAGTTCGAAGCCCATCGAGGGTACGGGCGAAAGGACGATCTTGTTGAGTTCCGCAGCGATGCGTTCGCGCGACACGATCCGGATGCGGTGCGCATTGCGGCGGATGGCGTCGAAGGTCTCGCCTTCGATCGTGAACCCCAACTGCGACGCGAAGCGCACGGCCCGCATCATGCGCAGCGGGTCGTCCGAGAAGGTAACGTCGGGATCGCACGGCGTGCGGATGACGCACTCTTCGAGGTCGTCCATGCCGTCGAACGGGTCTACCAGCTCGCCGAACGAACCGGCGTTGAGCGACCACGCCATGGCGTTGATCGTGAAGTCGCGGCGGCGCTGGTCGTCTTCGAGCGTGCCCGCCTCGACCTGCGGTTTGCGCGAATCCTGCGTATAGGACTCACGGCGGGCGCCCACGAACTCGACCTCGACGCCCTTGTGGCGGAGCATGGCCGTGCCGAAGGTCTTGAATACCGAGACCTTGGCGTGCAGTTCGCGGCCCAGCGCTTCGGCCAGCGCGATACCGCTGCCCACGACCACCACGTCAATGTCGGTCGAGGGACGGCGCAGGAAATGGTCGCGCACGTAACCGCCTACGACGAAAGCCCTCACGCCCTGCTCTTCGGCCAGACGCGAGATTCGCCGGAATATGGGATTCGTCAGCGGCACGCGGCTACCTCACGAATTTTTCGATCACCGTCTTCCACGCCAGATAGCCCTCGCCCATCAGGTGCAGGCCGTCGTTGGTGTACTGCTTGTCGAGCATGCCCTTCTCATCGACCAACGCGGAATAGACGTCGACATACATCACGTTCTTGCGCCCTTCGCAAAGCGTTTCGAGCAGCTTGTTGGTCTCGATGATCTCGGCGCCCTTCTTCCAGTGGTTCTTCGGCTTGGCCTTCGTATCCACGCCGTTTACGGGAAGGATGCTCTGCACGTAGATCTTCGTCCACGGCGACTCCTCGGCGAAACGGTCGAGCAGTTTTTCGACATTGGCGGCGACCTCTTCGGGCGTGATGCCGACGGCCAGATCGTTGGTGCCGATCATCAGGAACAGCTTTTTGGGATGGCCGTTGATGATCGGATCGAGCCGGTCGAGCAGCCAGCCGGAACGGTCGGCGCTGATGCCGCGGTTCTTGACATGGCGGTTGTTGAACAACTCGGCCCACTCGCCGCCGTCGGTGATGCTGTTGCCGAGGAAAACGATGTCGTTGCCGCGAATCGGCAACTGCTCGAAAAGACTGCGTTTCTGGTAGTTGTATTCGCTCTGGGCGAACGATGCGGCAGCAAGGAGAAGCGCCGCGGCAAGGAGAACGATTTTTTTCATGGTCGGCTTCTTTTTATCATTTTCTATTTATCGGAGTTCGCGTTTGTAAAGCTGGACCGTGTTTTCCAGCCCGTAATAGAGCGCGTCGCAGATCAGCGCGTGGCCGATCGAGACTTCGTCGGTCCACGGGATGCGGCTGACGAAAAAGCGCAGGTTTTCGAGATTGAGGTCGTGTCCGGCATTCAGGCCGAGTCCCTGACGGCGGGCCTCCTCGGCCGCCGCGAGATAGGGCGCCAGCGCGGCTTCGGCGCCGGCGGGGTATTCGCGGGCGTAGGCCTCGGTATAAAGCTCCACCCGGTCGGCGCCGCACGCCTTCGCCCCGGCGACCATCGCCGGATCGGGATCGACGAAAACCGAGACCCGGATGCCTTTCTCATGGAACCGCGCCGTGACTTCGGTCAGGAATCCGCGGTTGGCGAGCGTGTCCCACCCGGCGTTCGACGTAATGGCGTCGTGGGCGTCGGGCACGAGGGTCACCTGCGTCGGCACGACCTCCAGCACCAGATCGACGAAACTCGGAATCGGATTGCCCTCGATATTGAATTCGGTGGCGAGGACCCGTTTCAGGTTCCGCACGTCGTCGTAGCGGATGTGGCGGGCGTCGGGACGCGGATGGACCGTGATGCCTTCCGCGCCGAAACGCTCGATATCGAGGGCCGCACGGACCACGTCGGGAAGATTTCCGCCGCGCGAATTGCGCACCACGGCAATCTTATTGATGTTTACACTCAACTTTGTCATAAAATTCGCTATATTTGCATTCGGGAGCCGCCTGCGGCCGCTGCCGGCCGAAGCCGGAATGCGGACTGCGCCGTCCCCGATGTTGAACCAAGTTGCGCCGGGCGATCCGGACGAGGCAAGAACCGGCTTCCTGTATCGTCTTGGCGTGGTAAAGTTACTTATTTTTTCGAAACTCCGCCGATGAAAATCATACTTTTTTCCCGCCGCCAGCTGCCTCACACCGCCGGGGAGCTCTGCCAGCTGTTCGAAGCCTTCCGCATTTTCGGATTCGACTACGCCGTCAACGAGGAGTTCGCGCCTCTGGCCGAAGAGCTTACGGGCATCCGCATTCCGCCGGAAAAGATCTACGGACAATGCACGGGCAAACAGCCTGCCAATTCGGTGATGGTCTGCTACGGCGGCGACGGCACGCTGCTCGAAGGCGTGCACCGTCTCTGCGGCGCACCGATTCCCGTCATGGGCATCAACGCCGGGCATCTGGGCTTCCTGACCAGCGCCCCGTCCGCCGGCCTGAACCTGATCTTCAAGGAGATCGCGGAGGGGCGTCTCACCACCGAGGCCCGCTCGATGATCGAAGTCACGGGCGATTACGCCGAGCAGCCCGACACCACGCTGGCGCTCAACGAATTCACCGTTCAGCGCCACGGCGCAGGCATGATCTCGGTCGAAACCTACGTGGACGACCAGATGGTCGCCACCTACCACGGCGACGGCGTCATCTTCTCGACGCCGACCGGCTCGACGGCCTACTCGCTCAGCGCGGGCGGCCCGGTCGTAGCCCCGACGTGCGCCTGTCTGGTGATCTCGCCGCTGGCGCCGCACAACCTGACGATGCGTCCCGTGGTCATTCCCGACACCGCCGTCATCACGCTTCACGTACACACGCGCCGCTCGGACGCATTCGTCACTCTGGACAACCGCGTCTATGCCGTCGGGCAGGAGGCGACATTCACCGTCAAACGCGCCGAACAGAAGATTTTTTTGGCCGTACCGCACAATATATCATTTTACGACACGTTACGGAATAAAATGATGTGGGGCATCGACATCCGCAGTTAAGGCCCCGCACAAAAACGGTGTAAAGTTGTTCATTTAATAGGTATTTTTCATTTTTATTCCCTATATTTGTGCCCTAATATGAGCGAGCAGAATCGCATACCGCAACACGTCGCCATCATCATGGACGGCAACGGCCGCTGGGCCGAGTTGCGCGGCAAAGAGCGTTACGAAGGCCATGTCGCCGGCGTCGAACCCGTACGGGCGTCGCTGCGCGCCGCTGCGCGCTGGGGTGTGAAGTACCTGACGCTCTATGCCTTCTCGACCGAAAACTGGGGACGTCCCGCGCAGGAGGTCGATGCGCTGATGGAACTTTTCTGCAAAAGCGTGGTCAACGAAACGCCCGAACTGATCCGTCAGGGGGTGGAGATCCGGATGATCGGCGACCGCACGCGTTTTTCGGAAAAGGTGCAGCGTTATCTGGCCGAAGCCGAGCAGCGGACCGCCGGGGGCAAGACCCTGACGCTGATACTGGCGCTCAACTACTCCTCGCGCAGCGAAATCACCCGCGCCGTACGCCAAATCGCCGCACGGGCCGCATCGGGAGAGCTGGCGCCGGAGGAGATTTCGGAAGGCACGATCAGCGCGGCGCTCGACACGGCGCCCTACCCCAACCCGGACCTGATCGTCCGCACGAGCGGCGAACACCGGCTCAGCAACTTCCTGCTCTGGCAGGCATCCTACGCCGAACTCTACTTCCCGGAGGTGCTGTGGCCCGATTTCACCGAGGAGGAGTTCGACCGTGCAATGGAGGAATACGCCCGGCGCGACCGCCGTTTCGGGCTGGTAAAATAGATGAAGTTAAGATTAGATTTAAATAGATGAATTATTTCGGTAAGATATTCACGGCAGCCGCTGCCCTCGTGCTGTGCTGCACGAATATATTCGCCCAAGAGCAGAATCCTGCTGACACCGCGGCTTCGGCCAAGCCCGCATTCCCGGAAGACGCACCCATATTGCGGCAGGACGGCGCGCAGAAACTCTATTACATCCGCGACGTCAACATTCACGGCGTGCAGTACCTCAACCCCGACATTCTCAAGTCTTCGGCCGGGCTGATCCCCGGCGATTCGATTTACCTGCCGAGCAACTTCATCGCAAACGCCATTTCGCGTCTGTGGAGCCAGCGGTTTTTTTCGGACGTGAAGATCGGAGCCGAGATCGAGGGCGACAGCCTCGATCTGGAGGTGTTCCTCAAAGAGCGGCCGCGCGTCAACAACTGGGACTTCGAAGGCATCTCGAAGGGCAAGAAGAAAGACCTGCTCGAAAAGCTCAAGCTCAAACGCGGCAGCGAGCTTTCGGATTACGTCATCGACAAGAACCAGAAACTCATCAAGGCCTACTGGTCCGAGAAGGGCTTCCGCAACACGGAGGTCTCGACGCGCATCACCAACGACACGCTGCGCCCGCAGATGGTCAACGTAACCTTCCTGATCGACCGCAAACACAAAGTCAAGATCGGCAAGATCAACTTCACGGGCAACGAGCAGTTCAAGGACAAGCGCCTGCGCCGGACTTTCAAGAAGACGCACCAGAAGAGCATCAACTTCTTCCGCGGCACCAAACTCAACGAGAGCGACTACGAGAACGACAAGGACCTGCTGATCGACTTCTACAACTCGAAAGGCTACCGCAACGCCACGATCGTCAGCGACTCGATCTATCCGATCAGCGACAAGCGGCTGGCCATCGACCTCGACATTTCGGAAGGCAACAAATACTACATCCGCAACGTGTCGTGGGTCGGCAACTCGGTGTACGAAACCGACGACCTGCAGCGCATGTTCGGCGTCAACAAGGGCGACACGTACGACAAGAAGTCGATGCACAAGCGTCTGGGCATCGGCAAGGAGACCGATCCCGAAGCGATGTCCGTATCGTCGCTCTACCAGAACAAGGGCTACCTGATGTCGCAGATCGAACCCGCCGAAACCATCATCGGGCCGGATTCGATCGACATCGAGGTCAAGGTATTCGAAGGCAAGCAGTTCACCATCAACGAAGTCGGCATCACGGGCAACCAGCGCGTGGACGACGAGGTGATCCGCCGCGAGCTTTACACCCGTCCGGGTGAGCTTTACGACCGTTCGCTGCTCATGCAGACCATCCGCACGCTCGGCTCGCTGGGACACTTCAACCCCGAAGCGATCATGCCCGACATCAAACCCGTTTCGAACGAGCTGGTGAACGTCAACTGGCCGCTCGAAGAGCAGGCCTCCGACCAGTTCAACATCGCCGGCGGCTGGGGTTCGGGAACGTTCGTAGGTTCGGTGGGCATCACGCTCAACAACCTTTCGATCAAGAACTTCTTCAAGAAGGGGGCATGGCGCCCCTACCCGATGGGCCAGAATCAGCGGCTGTCGCTGTCGGCGCAGACCAACGGCACCTACTACAAGGCGTTCGCCCTGAGTTTCACCGACCCGTGGCTGGGCGGCAAGAAGCCCAATTCGTTCACCATATCGGCCCACTTCTCCGAGCAGAACAACGCCTATTACGTATGGCAGAAGAGTACGCAGTACTTCCGCACGTACGGTCTGGCGGCAGGTCTGGGCAAGCGTCTCAACTGGCCCGACCCCTACTTCACGCTTTACGGCGAGGCGAGCTACGAACGCTTCTCGCTCAAAAACTGGAATACGTTCGGCATGACCAACGGCGCCGCCAACCTGCTCTCGCTCAAATTCGTCTTCGCACGCAACTCGGTGGACCAGCCGATCTATCCGCGCCGCGGTTCGGAGTTCAGCGCATCGGTGCAGTTCACGCCCCCCTACTCGCTCTGGGACGGCAAAGACTACAAGAAGCTGGCGGAGCTTGCCAACAGCACGGACAGCAAGGTGGCGGACAAAGCCAATCAGGAGCGTTACCGCTGGGTCGAGTTCCACAAGTGGCAGTTCAAGGCGCAGTGGTTCCAAGCGCTGACCAAGAACTCGAATCTCGTGCTGATGCTCAAGGCCGAAATGGGTTACCTCGGCAACTACAACAAATATAAGGTTTCGCCTTTCGAACGCTTCGAAGTCGGCGGCGACGGCATGTCGGGATACAACATCTACGGTATCGACATCATCTCGATGCGCGGTTACGAAGACGGCGCCCTCGATCCCACGAACGACTATTCGGTGGCATACAACAAATACACCGCCGAGATCCGCTACCCCGTCATCCTGAAACCTTCGTCGCAGATCTATGTGCTGGGATTCCTCGAAGGCGGTAACGCATTCGATTCGTGGAAGAAGTTCTCGCCCTTCAAGATCAAGCGTTCGGCCGGTTTCGGCGTACGTCTCTACCTGCCCGTGGTGGGTATGCTGGGTATCGACTGGGGTTACGGCTTCGACTCGCCGGCAGGTCAGAGCGGCAAGAGCGGAAGCCAGTTCCACTTCGTAATGGGCCAGCAGTTCTAACCGGCGCACGATTCCGCGGACAATCCCCACGTATTCGAATCTCCCTTTGAAAAGGGGGACCCGGAATTCCGGCGGAGGCGTTTGCAAAAAAAGAGAGGCTGGCAATAAATTTGAAAGAAAATAGTTATATTTATGGTATGGTTCCGGGAAACCGGCTGAATATTAACTTAAAAACATAAGATTATGAAACGTCTGATTTTAATCGCGGCATTCATTCTCACGGCCGGCACGCTGGCAGCGCAGAATTACATAATCGTCAACAGCGAAAAGGTTTTCAAATCCGTCGCGGCCTACAACAAGGCGATCTCCGATCTGGACGAACTCGCCAAGCAATATCAGGAACAGGTGGACGCCAAATTCGCTGAAGTGGAAGCGCTTTACAACGCCTATATGAATCAGAAGGCTTCGCTCTCGGCGACAACCCGCCAGACCCGCGAAAACGCCATTCTCGCCCGCGAAAAAGAGGCGCAGACCTTTCAGGAGAGCCTCTTCGGCAACGACGGCGCGCTGATGAAAAAGCGGATCGAAATGATCGAGCCGATCCAGAAGAAGGTCTTCGCGGCCATCGAAGCCTACGCCAAGCAGGCCGGCGCCGACGTGGTGCTCGACTCGGCGAACAATCCCACGCTGCTCTATACGAATCCCAGTGTGGAGCGCACGCAGCAGTTGATCGACATACTGAAGAAGTAGAAACATCAAACAATTAACTAATAATCTTTTATGAAAAAAGCAATCAAACTAACCCTTGCGGTTGTATTCGTGATGGGCGCGACATCGCTCTTCGCACAACAGAAATTCGGACGCATCAACACGCAGGAGATCATCGTGGGGATGCCCGAAACGAAGGAGATGCAGACCAACATGGAGGCTTATGCCAAGGATCTTCAGGACAATCTGGAGTCCATGACCGTCGAATACAACCAGAAACTGCAGGAGTTCCAGAAGAATTTCAACACCCTTTCGGAATCGGTACGCCAGCTCAAGGAGAACGATCTCAACGCCCTGATTCAGCGCCGCAACGAGTTCGAGCAGGCAGCCCAGCAGGACTTCCAGAAGCGTCAGAACGAGTTGCTGGCCCCGATTATCGAGAAGGCCAAGAACGCGATCGACAAAGTGGCTGCCGCAGGCGGCTATCTGGCAGTATTCGACACTTCGACGGGTTCGCTCGCCTATTTCGACGAGGCTTCCCTCACCGACATCGCCCCCGCAGTGAAGAAAGAACTCGGCATTACGGATGCTCCCGCCGCTGCGGCCGCACCCGCTGCTTCGAAATAAGTCACTCCGGGATTTCCC
>OAVV01000926.1_pt1 | contig 17936 bp, 15 predicted proteins | sample 1501401 | NCBI WGS metagenome assembly OAVV01 (sample SAMEA2580098, study PRJEB22360) | human gut metagenome | biome: human gut; feature: human-associated habitat; material: faeces | place: Denmark | collected 2008/2010 | reverse complement strand
AGGTCCTGTTCACGACCGTAAGCTTGGCCGAACGGCCTTGAGTGTGTCGTGAACAGGACCTGCGGGAAGCAAAGCGGCGCCGCAAGCAAGCAACGCTGCGAGCCAAACAGCAGCCATCACCCATCACTCATTCATCGCAAAAAATCGCAATTCAGCAAGCTCAAAAAAAGAAAACTACTCGCTCACCTTAGGCTGCAATCCAGCCGACTTCTCTACCGCCGACTCCTGCCCGCACACCTTAAGCCAGTTCGCCAACAGCCGATACCCGTCCTGCGTCATCACGGACTCCGGATGGAACTGCACCGCGTACATCGGCTTGCTGCGATGCTTGATGCCCTGCACGATATGATCGTCCTGCGTCCACGCGGTCACCACCAGCTCGTCCGGCACGGAATCCGGTTCGACAGCCAGGGAATGGTAGCGCGTGGCGGTCATCGGATTGGCCACGCCGTCGAAGATCTCATCGTCGATATGCTCCACCAAACTGGTCTTGCCATGCATGATGGTCGGCGCGTGGCTCACGGTGGCACCGAACACTTCGGCGAGCGCCTGCATGCCTAGGCATACGCCGAACATCGGCTTGTCGAGCTTCGCGCACAGGCGGATCATGTCCTCGCTGGCGCCGGATTCGGCCGGAGCGCCGGGGCCAGGAGAAATCAGCACGCCGTCGTATTCGTCAATCACGCCCGGCTGGGACGGGTCGATCGCGTCGTTGCGCACCACGGTCACCGTGGCGCCGAGCGTCTTGAGATAGCCGACGATCGTATAGACGAACGAATCGTAATTATCTACCACCAGAATGCGTGCGGAATCGGTCATCATGCTCCAATCAACGTTTGAACAGCAGTGTACGTGCGTTCCGTGCCGCAGCAACGTCCGCGTCTCACGCAGCGGCAGCCTTTAGATGGCCGTGTAGTTCGACATCTCCTGCAACATCGGAATAGTCGACGCGGCCCACGGGAACAGCCATTCGAAGCACGATGCGGCCGCTGCGAAAACCAGCAGCAGCACCAGCAGCAGGCGGATCGGCAGCACGCCCGGCTGCAGTCGCACCAGGCTGCCGTACAGGCTGAAATCGGCCTTCTTTCGTCTTCCTGCGCGCACGTCGGCGAGATACGGCCATCGCCAGGCGACGGCGGCGGAAATAAATATGATCACGTATGCGGCGAGCGCGCCGAAGATCCACGGTTTCAGCGTATCGATCGACGACAGGAACGACGACTGTTCGTTGTTGACGAATTTGACTGTGCCGTTGGCGTTTTGGGAGGCCAGTTCCTGTGGGATGCCGTCGGCGACCTTCGCCCAGTAGGAGAATTCGGCGTAGCTGATCCAGCGGTGCGTCGGCGTGGAGTATTTCGGTTCGCAGGTGGTCATGGTCAGCATGCGTTTGGTCGGTGCTGCGCCGGGGTTTTCGGGGTTGGCCGCCACCACTTCGGTCTGTGTCGGCAGCACGATTTTGTAGCTGGTGTAGTGGTACACGTACCAGTAATCCTGCGTGCGGACGATGATCGGGTCGCCTTCCTGCAGTTTGTCGACGTCGCCGAGCGGCCGCCCTTAGCCGTTGCGATGGCCGGCGAAGGCGAAGTTGCCGATTTGTCCGGGCATCTGCGAATCCGTGTAATGGCCCAATCCGTGCTTGTTGAGCTGTGTCAGGTCCGTGCCTTCCACCAGGTTGCGCTGCCATTGGCTGCCGAATCGCGGTATGTAGATTTGGGCGATGAGTTCGCCTTCCGTGGCGCTTTGCGGCTGTACAGGCGGGTCACCCTGCTGTGCCTTCGCCACGGTGACGTTGCCGGACTTTCCTGGATCAGACCAGGATACGGATTGGCGGGTTTCGATCTGGTTATGCTCCGACTGCACGCCCGTCCACCACATCTGCCATGCGATGTACAGCGCGCAGATGGCGGCGGCGGTCAGCATGAGTTCGGCGAGGATGCCGAGTATCGTCCACAGCGCGCTTTTGGTGCGTCCGCCACGGCTTGTCACATGTTTCATCGACTGTTATTTCCCCTCTTGCGATTCGCCGTTCTTGTCGTTTTCGAGCGCTTTCGCATACTGCAACGGCTGCTGCAACGCGTCGGTCGCGTCGAAATGCAGTTTCGTTTTCTCGTCGACCTGCCATCCCAGGCCGAACGCGCTCACGTACTGCTTGTAGATGGACACTTCCTCGGAATCGTCGAGCGCTTTTCTCATGCCCTCCACTGGTCCGATCGCCGAGATTTTGAACGGCGGCGAATACTTCTTGCCTTGCAGCAGCAGCACGTTGCCGGAGCAGCGCACGGCGGAGTTGAACAATACGCGCTGGTCCATGATCTGCATGGATTCGGCGCCTCCCGCCCACAGCGCGTTAACCACGGCTTCGATGTCCTGCTGGTGCACCACGTAATCGTTGATGTTGGCGCTGGATCCGTTGGCGTCGACCATGTTCTCCCATAGCGGCGAATCGTCGAGCGTCACCACCAGTCCCGGGCCTTCCACGGCGGGGAGCATGGTGCCGTTGCCGGCGCTTTCGCTGTCTTGCGATCCGTCGGCGTTCTGGCTGTCGAGTGTTTTGCTCAGATCGTTGACTCTGGTGCTCAGCGCATCGATTTCGGACCGTAGCGAGTTCACTTTTTTCACGCGCTGTTCCACGAGTTCGGCGGTATCGTTGCTCACCACCACGGAACGGTTGACGCGCAGGTTGGTGGACAGCAGGAATCCGGAGAACAGCAGCACGAGGAACGCCGCGACGCCGGCCGCCTTCGACCGTTTCGCGCTGTGCTTTCCGGTATGCTTCGCCATACGCGCCTTTCCAAACCTGCCTGAATCCGCCGGGTTTCACTGAACAATTGTCCTGATTTTGAACAGTTTTACGCCGTGAGTTCGCCGCTTTCGAGTCTACCCACTATTATGACTTTTAGCCTATTAAAGGAGACTATGCTGATGGCTGACGAAGAGCTGCACGAAACCACCGCGGATGACCAGAAGGATCTGCAGTCCGCCGACGACACCGCTGCCGTCGAGGAAACCACCGAAGATGTCGTCGACAAGACTTCCGTTGACGAGGACCAGTCCGACGATGACGATCTCGATATTCCTATGGACCGTGTCGAAGCGGTGCTGAACGCCACCGTTGATAAGGATTCGCTGTCACCGCAGATGCAACGCATGATGAACCGTCAGGCGGAGAACACCCGCCGTGTGGAGGAAAGCATCAAGGGCACCAAGTCCAACCCGCGCTGGTTCGTGCCGCTGTTCTGCGCGCTGATGATCATCGGTCTGGTGTGGGCCGTGGTCTACTACCTGACCACCGATTATCCGATTCCGCACATCGGCGCTTGGAACCTGGCCATCGCGTTCGCAATCATCATGGTCGGTTTCATTATGACCATGTGGTGGCGCTGAGTCGGTTTTCTCCGTTTCGCCTATTCCATCGAGGCTTATTCAAAAGACGCCGGGTTCTTTGCGATCCGGCGTCTTTTTTCATCCGCTTCATCCACTTCATCCACTTTACTTACCGCGTCTGCATCGCCCCGCTTCAGCTTTAGGAAAAGCGGTTTCCTGTCGAGTGGAAAGCCGCCGCTTACCCGCCGATTATCTGCTGATTTTTGCCGTCCGAATCAGCACGTGGTCGCCGCCTTGCATGGTGGTGCCGAACAGGTAGGCGTCGCCGCCGTCGGCGAGCTTGAGTTTCTTGCGCAATTGCGGCGCGGTGAGTGGGAAATTACGCACGGCGATGTTGGCACGGTCCAAGCCGGACAGCAATCGCTTCAGCTCCTTCTTACCCATACCGCCGATCGTTTCAATCGCAAAACCGCGCCCCGGAAAACCATCGCCCGGCTCGTCCGATACGAACAGGTGGCTGCTCGGGCCGATCTGCACCGCCCCGAATCGCGCTTCCACCACGTCGAAGCAGCCGGCCTTCATGATCGACGCGTTCGGCTCGTACAGGTAACGCAGCTCGTGCGGCAGCGGCGCGTCCCCGATGCGCAGGCCGCGCGTATAGGCGGCCGCATCGTAGTCGAGCCGCTGATCGTCGTTCACGCAGTACACGTGCGGCGCACGCGTGTCTGCCGCTGCGACATCGGACGTTGCCCCGGCAGCCTTGCCGTCCAGCACCAGAAGCAGTTCCTTGCATTCGTTGCCGGTGGAGACGATGTGCACTTCGGCCACAGTGCCCGCGAAATCGTCGACCGCCTTGCGCCAGTCGAGCATCGGCGACAGTTTGATCATCACATATCGTGCCTTAGCCAGCAGCAGATCGCGCAGCGCCAGCACGTCGGGCGTGCAGTCCTCGATCGCGTAGGTGCGGGCGCCGTGCTCGTCGCGGCGAGCCGGGTCGATGTAGATCAGCTGCGCCGGCTCCATCGCACGTAGGTATTCGACGCCGTCGCCGCACACCACCTGTGCTTGCGTGAGGCCCAGCGCCGCCATATTGTGCGCGGCCAGTTCGCATAGATGCGATTGGCGTTCCACGTACGTGGCGTGACCGAATCCGCGGGCGAGATATGAGAAATCGACGCCGAATCCGCCTGTCAGGTCCGTCATGGTCGCGTCGTTGGCCGTCTGTCCCGCCGATTGCGGCAGAGATCGCAACAGACGTCGGGCGATTTCGGCCTTGTATTGCGCCGTGAACTGCGATGAGCACTGTTCCATGGAAATATGCGCGGGATAGACGATATCCGCGCAGGCGGCCCATTGCGGCAGTTTGTTGCGGGCGATTTGCCAGCCCGCGATCTGGTCGAGCGCGGCCGGCAGGTCGAGGTCCGCCGTCCGTTTGGTTTTGAGCGCCAGGTCACGCACGTCTTCATTGCGATGCGTCTCGGCGAAGGCGCGCGTCACGTCGTTGAGCAGTGGTCCGTCACTCATGGTTCCTCTCCCCTTCTTCGCGAGTATCTGCCATGTCGCACGCATATCGTCGCACGCGTATCCTGCGTCCGTGGCGCATCGGTATTGCGTCCTTGTCGATTGCCTTCGTCATCTTATCTTTCCTGTGGATAACAAGTGGACAAATGTGGATGAATGTGGATAACGCCCATATTTTGTGCCTGAGTCAACGTCGCACCACGAAATATCGGCGGCGATTTTCCCCATTTTTGTGGGGTGTGGATATCGGTTATCCACAATTTTCACATAGGAAATTCCTTATGTTCCGCCATTTTGTGAATATCCTTGTGGATAATCCACCACGTTATCCCCGACTTACCCACAGGTCTGACCTCACTTATCCACAAAGTTATCCACGGATGTGGAAAACTACATGTGTGTAGTTCCCGCATTACTGGTACAGAAGTGACATATGCATCAGCGGATTGCCGGCGTTGCATCCCACGATGATCGCCACGACCACCACGAACACCGTGATGCCGTACACCGTGGTGCGCCACGTCAGGCTTTTGCCGCGGAACGCATGCAGGCCGGTGACCAGCAGCCACGCAAGCACGCCGCCGACGATGAATCCGCCGACATGCGCCTGCCATGCAATGCCCGGCGTGATCACCGGCATCAGGAAGTTGATCAGCATCCAAATCAGCATCGAACGAATATCGATGCCTATTCTCCTGTACACCACCAGAATCGCGGCGAACAGGCCGAACAGCGCGCCGGACGCGCCATATGCGGCGGTCATCCATCCCGACGGCGAGCACACGGCCCACACCATCAGTCCGGCGCCGCCGCCCAATCCGGACAGCAGGTACAGCGCAAGATACGGCCAATGCCCCATCATGCGTTCCAGCACGGGCCCCACGCACCACAAAGTAAGCATGTTGAACAGGATGTGCCACAGCGAGGTCGGCTGGTGCAGGAACATCGAGGTGATGAAGGTCCACGGGTACCGGACGGCCGTGGCGGGCAGCAGCATGCCGGCGTTCACGAACGCGTTGCCGCCTTCGGGCCAGACGAGGAAGAGAACCGCTTCGATGGCCCACACCACGATGCAGATCGCCATGATGGCGGTGGTGATGACCGGGTCGCCGTTGCGCCACCGGTATCGCAGCGATCGGGCGGAGAACAGATCCTTGAACGATGGGGAATCGGGAAACAGACTGAATCGTTGGTATGCCATAGCTCAACACTACCGGCACATGCGGTATTTTCCGGCGCGTAAATCCACCCAATCGACACATTCCACGAATTAAGATAGGGAACAGAGCTGGCTTGAACGAGCAGGTCAGCCAGTGTTTGGAAACCTTGAAAGGAGCCGTCATGGAGAACAAGTCTTCTAACGGTTGGAAGTTCTTCGCACTGCTCTTCGGAGCTTTGCTTGCTGGCGTCGTCGGTCTGTACATCTACAAGCAGCAGAATCCCGACTATGACCCGTGGGAGGAACCGTGGGAGAACAGCTCCTCGCCGGTCGACCTGGGCCTGACCAAGGACGCCGAGCCGGAGGCCGACGCCACTGCCGCCGCTCCTGCCGCTGAGCCGGAAGCCGCCTGATTCTGCCTTTCCCGGCACACCTATGCCGCGTTGGGTTTGTTGCTTCGCCCTGTATCTTGCGATACAGGGTTTTTCTTTTGCTTTTGCGATTGCGATTGGCTTGCGGCCTTCCGTCGTACTGTCGCTGTATTGCCACGTACGTCCGGCACGTACGTTCGGGCACTACCGGCATACGCAATCGGACATGCGAAAAACATACGAAAAGGCCCTTGGAAACTCCCAAGGGCCTTCGTCGTCATCACTTATCCGCCCATTGCGAAACGGACGGAGCGGAAGCGATCATGCGTGCGTCGGCGATGCCGGCGACGTTTCATGACCGCTCCATAATCACTTGAGCGGACCGGTGTGCCAGATGCGCTCGAGGTAATCCTCGATGGAGCGGTCGGAGCTGAAGTAGCCGGAGTTGGCCACGTTGAGCACGGCCATGCGGCTCCACTTCATCGGATCGCGGTAGGTTTCCTCGATCTGGGCCTGGATGTCCATGTACGCGCGGAAGTCGGCGAGCGTCATGAAGTAATCCTTGTTCAGCCAATCGTTGACGAGGTCCTTGTAGGTGTCCTTGTCGCCGTCGGAGAAGGTGCCGTCGGCAACCATATCGATGGCGGCCTTGAGCTGCGGGTCCTTCTCGTAGTACTCGCGGGACAGACCCTTGGTGTCGTAGCCCTTGGCGTACAGCGCGGAGACTTCCGGCTCGGTCATGCCGAACAGGAAGAAGTTCTCGGCGCCCACGCGCTCACGGATCTCGACGTTGGCGCCATCGAGGGTGCCGACGGTCAGAGCGCCGTTGAGGGCGAACTTCATGTTGCCGGTGCCGGAGGCTTCCTTGCCGGCCTGGGAAATCTGCTCGTCGAGGTCGGTGGCCGGGATGAGGTTCATGGCCAGCTCGATGTTGTAGTTCCACGGGAAGTAGACGTTCAGCTTGCCCTTGACGTCCGGGTCGTTGTTGATGACGCGGGCGACGTTGTTGATCAGCTGGATGGTCTGCTTGGCCAGGTAGTAGCCCGGAGCGGCCTTGGCGCCGAACACGATGGTGCGCGGCATGATGTCGTCGGCGGAGACCTTGCCGGACTTGATGTCGGCGTAGTCGGCGATGACGGACAGGATCTTCAGGGCCTGGCGCTTGTACTCGTGCAGACGCTTGACCATGGTGTTGATCATGGTGTTCGGGTCGATGTCGAAGCCGTACTTGCGCTTGGCGAAGTTGGAGAAGTCGACCTTGTTGGCCTGCTTGACGGCGGCGAACTTCTTGACGAACTCGTCATCGTCGGCCAGCGGGATGAGGCCCTTGAGCAGCTCGAGGTCGGACAGCCACTTGTCGGTGCCGAGGCCTTCGGTGATGACGTCGGACAGACGCGGGTTGGCCAGCTTGATGAAGCGGCGAGGGGTCACGCCGTTGGTCACGTTGGTGAACTTGTCCGGGTAGACGTCGGAGAAGTTCTTCAGGGTGACGTCCTTGAGCAGCTGGGAGTGCAGCTCGGCCACGCCGTTGACGTGGGAGCCGCCGTAGGAGGCCAGGAACGCCATGCGCACGGAGTCGCCGGTGTAGATGGCCATGTCCTTGATGGTGGCCTCGTCAACGCCCTTGGCCTTGAGCTCGGCCTCGAACTGGTCGTTGATCTTCTCGATGATCTCGAGGTGACGCGGCAGCAGTTCGCCGATGAGCTTGGACGGCCACACTTCCAGGGCTTCCGGAAGCAGGGTGTGGCAGGTGTAGTTGAAGGTCTTGTTGGTGATCTTCCAAGCGGTGTCCCAATCGTAGCCGTACTCGTCCATGAGGACGCGCATGAGCTCCGGGATGCCGATGACCGGGTGGGTGTCGTTGAGCTGGAAGGTGATCTTGTCCGCGAAGGTGGTCAGATCCGGCTTGTCCTGGCCCGGGTAGAAGACGCGGATGGCGTCGTGGATGGAGGCGGACACGAAGAAGTACTGCTGCTCGAGGCGCAGAGCCTTGCCCTGCGGGGTGGAGTCTTCCGGATACAGGATCTTGGAGATGTTCTCAGCCTCGACCTGCGGCTTGACGGCGTCCAGATACTCGGACTTGTTGAAGGTGAGCAGATCGAACTCGTCGTAGCTCTTGGCGGTCCACAGACGCAGGGTGTTCACACGGCCGGAGGCGTAGCCCGGAACCATGTAGTCGACCGGGACGGCGCGCACGGACCAAGCCGGCTTCCAAACCTTCTTGCCGTTCTCTTCGACGACTTCGCCGCCGAAGGAGACCTTCTGGTCGCGGTTGTAATCGATGTGGCCCCACGGCTCTTCGTTGGCCAGCCAGTAATCCGGAGTCTCGATCTGCTTGCCGTTCTCGTCGAATTCCTGCTTGAAGATGCCGTACTTGTACTGGATGCCGTAACCGAACGCCGGCACGCCAAGGGAGGCGAGGGAGTCGATGAAGCAGGCGGCCAGACGACCCAGACCACCGTTGCCCAGGCCCGGCTCGTATTCGGCGTCGATGACTTCCTGCGCATCGAAGCCGAGAGCTTCCACGGCCTTGTCGAACTGATCGGTCAGTCCGGCGTTGAGCAGCGCGTTCTCCAGCTGCTTGCCCATCAGGAACTCGGCGGACAGGTAGCCGACGGCCTTGGTGTTGCCGTTGACCATGTCGGCCTGAGTCTTCATCCAGGAATCCACGAGATGGCGACGCACTGCGGCGGACGCGGCGACGTACACATCAGCCGGCTTGGCCTGCTCGACGGTGACGCCCTGGGTGTACTTCAGCTGCTCACGGATTTCGTCAGCGAACTGTTCCGCGGTGACCGCGGACTTCGGTGCGGTAATTTCAGTCATTGATTGACTCCCTTTGACGGATATTCTCCAGGAACATTATGCCTTACCCCAGCGTCCTTGCATTTGCGGCCGCATGAACACCAAGTAACATCATGCATACGTTCTCATGTACAGCATACTACGTAATCATAAAAAGACGAAATTCCTAGCAATCGTAAGCCGGCATTCGTTTGCAAAAAACATTGCAAAAACTGCAAACGCAACGTATGGCGCCCATTAAGCGAGGGCACCACAATCGCAGGAAAATCGCCCCTCAAACCCCTATTTAGTTACGACTACATCGTTTGCAAAGTTCCATCATAGTCGTTTGCGGGCTGCACAATACCGGTATGGCTGTCATACGAGAACAAGACTTGGGCAAAGGACGCGCCGCCTTCGAACAGTGGCAGGACGCGGCGCACAACATTTTCAGCGAGCAGCTGCCGGCCGATGACGACGCCGCTTTCGATTTCCGGCTCAACTTCTCGCCGCGTCTGCCGCGCCAGCTGTGGGCGATGGCGGTGCGCTACTCGCTATACCTGCTGGAAAAGAAGGCGCCGGGCGAAGGCGTGGAGGTGCGCGTGGCACCGTGGGGCGCCATCAAGATCCTCGACGGGCCGGCGTCCGATCCGCACAATCTCACGCCGCCGGACGTCATCGAACTGGACCCCGACGTATGGATGAGGCTCGCCACCGGCATCACCAGCTGGGGCGAGGAAAAGGACGCCGGACGCATCACCGCCGTCGGCGAACGCGACGATCTGAGCGGGCTGCTGCCGCTGGCATAGGAATAGGTCGCGGCGTGGTGCGACCGGTGATGGTTGGCGGGACGAGCTCGACAATCGCCCGACAATCGCAATCGAAATAATAAAAAATGGCCCGCGGTCGAAACCACGGGCCATTCGTTGAAAAAATCTGTGCAGTCAGTCCTGCTTCTTCGGCTTCAGCGCGCTGGGCACCGGCATCGGGATGGGCTTCGGCGCGGCCTTTGCCGCCGGAAACTCGCCACTCGTGGCCTTCGCCGCGGCTTCCGCGGCCCACTTGGCGTATTCGTCAAGGTCATCGGCGGAATCGGAAGACGTTTGGCCGTCCCCAACGGTCTCATCTTCGGCGTCCACATCGTGAGAATACTTGGCTTCGATATCGGCAAACGGGTCGAAGGAACCAGAACCGGGCTCCTGCGCACCGAGCTCCTTGGCAAGCTCATCGTAATCGGTGTCGGTGGTCAGGTACTTGAGCTTTCGGGCTATTTTCTGCTGTTTGGCTTTCTGACGTCCGCGGCCCATCTGACCCCCTGAAATTACTGTGCTATCAATTCATCAAACAAGAGAGTACCACTTATTGCGCATTATTTCGTTGTCGGCTCAGACTTTTACGATAAAATCGTTGATTTTCTTAAGAAAAGGACACGTATGACGGACGAAACCCAGGAGCAGCAGATCACTGCTGTCGGCAATGAAATGAGCGCGAGCTTCCTCGCCGCAAAGAAGCGTTCCGATGAAACCCTCGCCGCAATCGAAAAGAATCCGGGCAAGTTCACCATGCTCACCGGCGACCGTCCGACCGGCCGTCTGCACCTCGGCCACTACTTCGGCTCCATCCGCGAGCGCGTGGCCATGCAGAACCGTGGTGTGAACTCGAACATCATCATCGCCGACTACCAGGTGATCACCGACCGCGACACCACCGAGCACATCGAGGACAATGTGCTCAACCTGGTGCTCGACTACATGGCCGCCGGCATCGACCCGAACAAGACCATGATCTTTACCCATTCCGCCGTTCCGGCCGAGAACCAGCTCATGCTGCCGTTCCTATCCCTGGTCACGGAGGCCGAGCTGCACCGCAACCCGACCGTGAAGTCCGAAATGGAGGCTTCCGGCCATGCGCTGACCGGCCTGCTGCTCACCTACCCGGTGCATCAGGCCTGCGACATCCTGTTCTGCAAGGCCAACGTGGTGCCGATCGGCAAGGACAACCTGCCGCACGTCGAAATCACCCGCACCATCGCACGCCGCTTCAACGAGCGCTACGCGAAGAAGAACCCGGTGTTCCCGGAGCCGAGCGCCATCCTGTCCGAAGCGCCGGAGATTCCGGGTCTTGACGGCCGCAAGATGAGCAAGTCCTACGGCAACTCCATCATGCTGGGCGCCACCGCGGAGGAGACCGCCAAGCTCATCAAGAAGAGCCCGACCGATTCCGAGCGCCGCATCACCTTCGACCCGATTGCCCGCCCGCAGGTCTCCGCGCTACTGACCACCGCCGGTCTGGTGACCGGCCGCGATCCGAAGGACATCGCCGAGGAAATCGGCGACTCCGGTGCAGGCGCGCTGAAGAAGTACGTGATCGAATCCGTGAACGAGTTCCTGGCCCCGCACCGCGAGCGCCGCGCCGAATTGGCCAAGGATATGGATTCCATCCGCGACATCCTGCATGACGGCAACAAGCGCGCGAACGAAATCGCCAATGAGACGCTGCAGCAGGTGCGCGACGCCATGGGCATGCGCTACTAAGTTTGCAATCGGCATCCTGACGCGTTAGCGGATTGGCCGTGTTCCTCCGGGAGCACGGCCAATCCGCTTATTCATGGCAGATTCAGAGGCTACCGTTCTGCTAGGTGGCTTATTTGTGGCATGGAAAACGGGAAACCCCGTGTATGTCCGTCGGAATTCCAATGGACATACACGGGGTTTCCTGAATCAGGTGCCACAAACAAGCCACTTGACATTTCCCTGTTGTCGGAATCTGCCATAAACAAGCGACACGGCACCAAAGGCCGACCTTCGGCGTTGCAGGAGGTGCAACACCCACCGCGGGGCGATTCAGATCTGCGAGCGCTTCTCCCCTGCGGCGATTTCGGCGGCCACGAGGTCGTCGTCCACGTGGCGGTCGTCCGGATCGTCGAGATAGTGGTCGAATTCGTGCAGCACTTCCGCGCTTGGCGCAGGCGTGAGCAGCGAGACCACCACGATGAACAGCAGCGAGACGATGAACGCCGGCAGCAGCTCGTAGATGGCGAAGATGCCACCGAGCGGCTTGACGAGGTTGTGCCAGATGAGCACGGTGGCCGTGCCGGACAGCATGCCCGCGATCGCGCCGTACTTGTTGGTGCGCCTCCAGTACAGCGAGGTGAGCATCAGCGGTCCGAAGGATGCGCCGAGGCCGGCCCACGCGTACGAGACCACTTGGAAGATCGAGGAGTTCTGGTCGAACGCCACCACGATGCCGAAGATGAACATGACGAGCAGCGTGATGCGCGCCACCATCATCACCTGGCGGTCGGTGGCCTTGCGGTGCAGCAGTCCGCGGAAGATGTTCTCGCCGACGGCCGAGGCGCCGATGATCATGTACGAGGACGAGGAGCTCATGGACGCGGCGAAGATGCCGGACACGACGATGCCGCACATGAAGCTCGGCAGCAGCGCCTGCGACACCACGATGAAGATGTTCTCCGCGGCCGCCTGCGTGGCGAACTGCGTCGGCATCATGGCACGGCCGACCAGGCCGATGCACACGCCGCACGCCAGCGAGATCACGCACCACGTGGTGGCGATGATGCGGGATTTCTTGATTTCCTCGGAACTGCGGATGGACAGGAACCGCACGAGCACCTGCGGCATGCCGAAGTAGCCCAGGCCCCACGCGAGCATGGAGATGATGGTGATGATGCCGTAGTCGGCGGGCGCGCCGAACATGGCCTGTCCGGCCTTGACGATCTGCTCGCCGGCGTCGTTGAGGATCGGCGTGGCCACATGCGTGCCGTCGAGGAATCCCGGAATGCCCTTGAGGAAGGCGACGGTGTTGTCGATGCCGCGGGCGGACGCAACGGAGCCGATGAACACCACGGCCAGCGCGAAGAACATGAGCAGGCCCTGGATGAAGTCGGTCACGACCACGGACAGATAGCCGCCGATGATGGTGTACGCGAACACGATGGCGGCGCCGATCACCATGGTCAGGTGGTAGTCCCAGCCGAACAGCGTGGAGAAGAGTTTGCCGACGGTCACGAAGCAGCTGCCGACGTACACGCAGAAGAATACGAGGATGATGAGCGCAGCGATGGTGGATACGATATTGCGATCGTCATGGAAGCGCTTGGAGAAGAAGTCGGGAATGGTGATCGCGTCGCCGGCCACCACGGAGTAGCGGCGCAGACGGCGTGCGACGAGTTTCCAGTTGAGGTAAGTACCAAGCGCCAGACCGATGGCCGTCCACATTGGGTCGGCCGCGCCGGTGAAGTAGGCGACGCCCGGCAGGCCCATAAGCAGCCAGCCGCTCATGTCGGAGGCTTCCGCGCTCAATGCCGTCAGCCACGGTCCGACGCCACGCCCACCCGCGAAATACTGTTTGGTGGAGGAATTGGACCTCTTGGAGTAGACGAAGCCGATGGTCAGCATGGCCGCGAAGTACAAGACCATGGCCAGCAGCACCCAGAAATCTTTGGTTACCAAGTGTTTTTACCCTTCTGCAGGTTATTAAATGTCGTAGCGCCAGGATTTATCGGTCACTACTCGTGCCATCGCCAGGCCGATCGGCAGGCAGATGATCACCATGAACGCACGGAACGCCCAATCGAGCGCGTTCAGCGTATCGAACTGGCCGAGGTGGAACATGGCCTGGTACATATACAAACCGGGCACCATGATCACAATAGACGGAACCGTCAGGCAGATGCGCGGATATCCCAAATGCGGAGCAAGCAGGCCGTGGCGCACCGCCGAACGCCATGCGGAGGCGAGCAGGCCGGCAAGGAACGCGCCGATGAACGCGCCGGCTTCCGCGGGCACGCCCAAGTCGACGATCTCCAATCGCAAGGTATCGGTGATGGCGCCGATGGTGGCTGCGACGAGGCACATGCGCTGCGGCGAATTGAACATCACGGAGAAGCCCCACACACCGATGAACGCGAACAGCATGCGCAGCAGGCAGTTGATGACGGGGTTCAGTCCAAGCGGCTCGAATCCTTGCGGATTCAGGTGCACGATTGAGGCGACCATCCATCCTGCCAACGTGGCCATCAGGATGATGCACAGCACGTATGTAAGTCGTTGCACGCCTGACGGGAAGTCGATTTTCGCCATATCGAGCCCGCCGGTTATCAGCGGGAATCCGGGGATGACGAACAGCATCGCGCCGATATACGCGGTGTCGTGCTGCAAGGCGATCGGATCGAACAGGCCGATCAGTCGCAGCATGCCGGTGCATGCCAGCGCGGCGACGGCCACGCAGACGAACGTCACGAAGAATTGGTTGAGATGGTGGGCGAACAGGCGGCGACGCAGCCAGTGGCCGAGGCCGGCGCCGACGAACGCGCCGATCATGTCGTACGGGCCGCCGCCGAGCAGGAACACGAAGGATGCGCAGGCGCAGGCGGACGCGAGTCCCGCGAAGGCCGGCGAATACAGCGGTTTGCGACGTTCGATCATGTCGAGTCGCTCGTGCGCCTGCCGTACGGTGACGCCTTGCGATTCGCCCGCGGCCTTCCCGATATGGTCGAAATGCTCGGCATATTCCTTCGGCGGTTTGCAGTTGCGGTTCTTACGCGGCTTTTCCGCGACCGAATCGCCATTGCTACGTCCGGCCGCGGCCGCCGCCTCGATATCGCGCATGTGCAGCGGACGTGCGGTGGAATCGCCTTCCTGCGCGCGTTCCGTGACCATTTCCAGCGCGTCGAGAACGGGATCGTCGGAACCTTCCTGGTTCTGCTCGGCCTTCTGCCGTTCCTTGAGCTGCTTGGACAGTTCGGCCGACACCTGCGAGGCGTCGCGCTTGTCGAGATGCTGCATCAGCCCTTCGGAAACGTCGGATTGGCTGTGGTACATAGAGCCTTTGCCGAGGTTGACGTTGAACCAGTCGGCAAAGTGCTCGAGCAGCCAGATGCGTTCGGTGTTGACGCCGGTGGTCGGCAGGTCGACGACTTCGGTGATGCGGTCCTTGCCGTCCGTGCAGGAGGCCTCGATGTCGGTGAGGTTCACGTCGGCGCGCACGTGCACGCCCAATGGATAGGCGATGCGGTGCATCATTTCGCGGACGCGGAAGCTGCCTGTTCCGGCGCCGAGGTCAAGCATGCCGACGCGGACGATCACGCTGGCTTTCGCCGCGATGCCGGCTTCGGTTACCGGCTTGTCCCAATCGCGTTCGATGTCTTCCATATCGAGCGGAATGGAGTGGGTGTGGAATTTGCTGACCGCCTTCGCGCTGCTGTCAACGCGTTCGGCGTTCTCATCATGTTCATGTAGTGCGCTCACACTATTCAGGTCTAACGTGTGGGCTGGTCGGATATTTTCCGAACATTCCCACATGCCCATTTTCCGGACATTCAATGTCCACGATGCGAACCATTCCGGCGTTTCCGTAACCAAACTGTCGATTTGCCGCGCCTACAATGGTCGAGCATTTACCCACCAAGCTTAGGGCTGTGGGCTCGCAACAGACGGCCAAAACAATCGCGGAGGTGCCGCGAAGGACCGACAGACCGAGCAACCCGATGGTTTGGAGAAGGAGGTCTGATGACAACTGAAAACGAACAGATCACGCCTGCGGACGCGGCTATCGTCTCGTCCGGCACCGGCACCAAGGGCCCTGAGGAGCGTGATCTTCCCGCATCCCTCAAAGAGGAAATGGATCTGTGCCTGCAGATTCTTCGCGAGGTGCTCGGCGAATTCGATGAAAACCTGCTGGCCAAGTTCGATGAAGTGCGCGAACATGCGCTGAAGGCCAGCGACGAACGTTTCTCCGGCATTCTGACCGACACGAATCCCGATCAGGACGACCTGCAGAAGGTGGTCGACATCGTCGACAAGGTGGATGTCCACGACGCCCAACTGCTGGCTCGCGCCTTCACCACCTACTTCCATCTGGCCAACCTGTGCGAGGAGAACTACCGCGTCTCCGTGCTGCACCAGCGCGAGGCCGCCGTGAATGAGGATCAGGCCGTCGATCCGGTGAACGAAATGACCTGCGCCTACCACCAGCTCATCAACGAGATGGGTCCGGCCAGGGCCAAGGAGCTGCTCGACCAGCTCGAGTTCCATCCGGTGTTCACCGCGCATCCGACCGAAGCCCGCCGTAAGGCCGTGGAAGGCAAGATCCGCCGCATCTCCCAGCTGCTCGAAGCGCATAAGCTGCTCGGCGGCTCGGACAAGAAGGAAAACTCCCGTCGACTCTTCAACGAGATCGACGCGCTGTTCCGCACCTCCCCGATCGCGCTGAAGAAGCCGACTCCGGTTGAGGAAGCCGACACCATTCTTGACATCTTCGACAACACGCTGTTCTACACCATTCCGCAGGTCTACCGTCGTTTCGACGACTGGGTCCTCGGAGACAAGGCCGGCCTCGTGCCGCCGGTGTGCCCGGCGTTCTTCCATCCGGGAAGCTGGATCGGTTCCGACCGTGACGGCAACCCGAACGTCACCGCCAAGGTGAGCCGTCAGGTGGCCCGCAAGTTCAGCGACCATGTGCTGGGCGCGCTGGAGATCGAAACCCGCCGCGTCGGCAAGAACCTGACGATGGAGGCCGAGACCACCCCGCCGAGCGCCGAGCTCAAGTCCCTGTGGAACCACCAGAAGGAAATGAGCGAGCGTCTGACCGACAAGGCCGCGCTGATCTCCACCAAGGAGCTGCACCGCGCCGTCATGCTGGTCATGGCAGACCGTCTGAAGGCCACCATCGACCGCGACGCCGACCTCATGTACCGCTCCTGCGAGGACTACATCGCCGATCTGAAGACCGTGCAGCGCTCCCTCGCCGAAGCCAACGCCAAGCGTTCCGCCTACGGTCCGCTGCAGGACCTCATCTGGCAGGCCGAGACCTTCGGCTTCCACATGGTCGAGATGGAGTTCCGTCAGCATTCCGTCGTGCATTCCCGCGCTCTGGAGGACATCCGCGAGCATGGCCTGCACGGTGAGCGTGGCGAGCTGCAGCCGATGACCCACGAGGTGCTCGACACCTTCCGCGCGCTCGGTTCCATCCAGAAGCGCAATGGCATCAAGGCCGCCCGCCGTTACATCATCTCCTTCACCAAGAGCGCCCAGAACATCAAGGACGTGTATGAGCTGAACCGTCTGGCGTTCTCCCACCCCGAGGATGTTCCGACCATCGACGTGATTCCGCTGTTCGAGCAGCTTGAGGATCTGCAGAACTCGGTGGACGTGCTTGAGGAAATGATCAAGATCCCGGAGGTCCAGGCTCGTCTGAAGGCCACCGGCGGCAAGATGGAAGTCATGCTCGGCTACTCCGACTCCTCGAAGGACGCCGGCCCGACCTCCGCCACCCTTGCCCTGCACTCCGCGCAGGAGCGCATCGCCAAGTGGGCCGAATCGCACGACATCGACCTGACCCTGTTCCATGGCCGCGGCGGCGCCGTCGGTCGTGGCGGCGGCCCGGCCAACCGCGCCGTGCTCGCACAGCCGGTCGGCTCCGTGAAGTGCCGTTTCAAGCTCACCGAGCAGGGCGAGGTCATCTTCGCCCGCTACGGCAACCCGGTGCTTGCAATCCGCCACGTGGAGTCCGTCGCAGCCGCAACGCTGCTGCAGTCCGCTCCGAGCGTGGAGAAGCGCAACACGGACATGACCAAGAAGTACGCCGACATGGCCAGCAAGCTCGACGAGGCCGCGCACAACCGCTTCCTCGACCTGCTGAACACCGACGGCTTCGCACCGTGGTTCTCCACCGTCACGCCGCTGACCGAAATCGGCCTGCTGCCGATCGGCTCCCGCCCGGCGAAGCCGGGGCCTGGGGCCAAGTGAGGACCTTCT
>OAVV01000920.1_pt1 | contig 18015 bp, 16 predicted proteins | sample 1501401 | NCBI WGS metagenome assembly OAVV01 (sample SAMEA2580098, study PRJEB22360) | human gut metagenome | biome: human gut; feature: human-associated habitat; material: faeces | place: Denmark | collected 2008/2010 | reverse complement strand
GTATGGTTCTTGCCCCCGCAGCGGCTAGGCCAGCGGCTCCAGCGCCGACCCCCGCCTCCATCAGACCACCCTGCTGGTCTGGTCGAACTACTCCGACCGGGCGGTGGACCTCGGCACCATCGCCGCCTACGACATCTCGCCGGTGATGATGGAGCTGTTCGGCCTCCGTCAGCCCGCCTACTTCCAGTTCCTTGGCCGTCAGCTCCGGGCCGCCTACCGGGCCAACACCCGCGGCACCATCCTGGAAAAGGACGGCACCGCCTCGAACGAGCTGACCCCCTTGCAGCAGAAGTGGAGCGATGAGCACTGGCTGCTCCAGTATGACCTCATGTTCGGCAAGGGCTATGCCCTGAGCCGGATGGGGCTCGAGGAGCTGTCCGAGGGCGCGGATTGACGAAAAACTGCGATTCTTTTTCGGAAAACCGCAGAAAACCCCTTGCAACGGCCAGAGGTTTGTGCTATTATTACTTAGCATTACACACGCATCACTATGCCCTTTTGTGCCCGAGAGGGTTGAGGGCAGTTCACGGACATCCGATATGTCAGTGGATCACGGTGTGCGGAGGCAAAACAAATTTTGGAGGTAATTTTACTATGGCAGTCGTTTCTATGAAGCAGCTTCTCGAGGCAGGCGTTCACTTTGGTCACCAGACCCGCCGCTGGAACCCCAAGATGGCGAAGTATATCTTCACCGAGCGCAACGGCATCTATATCATCGACCTGCAGAAGACCGTCAAGAAGCTGGACGAGGCTTACAACTATGTGAAGGAGGTTGCAGCTGAGGGCGGCGACATCCTGTTCGTCGGCACCAAGAAGCAGGCTCAGGAGTCCATCCGTGACGAGGCTCTGCGCTGCGGCATGCACTACGTCAACGCTCGCTGGCTGGGCGGTATGCTGACCAACTTCCGCACCATCCGCAAGCGCATCGACCGTATGGCTCAGCTGCAGAACATGAAGGACAACGGCACCTTCGAGCTGCTGCCCAAGAAGGAAGTGGCCAAGCTGGAGCTGGAGATGGAGAAGCTGGACAAGTACCTCGGCGGCGTCAAGAACATGAAGACCCTGCCCAAGGCCATGTTCATCGTTGACCCCCACAAGGAGCGCATCGCTGTCGCTGAGGCCCGCAAGCTGAACATCCCCATCGTGGCGATCGTTGATACCAACTGCAACCCCGACGAGATCGACTACGTCATCCCCGGCAACGACGACGCGATCCGCGCTGTCAAGCTGATCGCTGGCGCTATGGCTGACGCTGTGCTGGAAGGCAAGCAGGGCAACCAGGAGGCCGCTCCCGCTGAGGACGCAGCAAACGCCTGATTTCCCGAAATTCTCACAAACCAACAAATACTGTGTAAGGGAGAATACCAAAATGGCTATTACTGCAAAGGACGTTATGGAACTGCGCAAGCAGACCGACTGCGGCATGATGGAGTGCAAGAAGGCTCTGACCGAGGCTGACGGCAACTTCGAGAAGGCTGTCGAGATCCTGCGTGAGCGTGGTCTGGCTACCGCCGCCAAGAAGGCAAGCCGCGTGGCTGCCGAGGGCATGGTCTACGCTGATTACTGCCCCGCGTGCAAGGTGGGCGTCGTCATCGAGGTCAACGCCGAGACCGACTTCGTCGCCAAGAACGACAAGTTCGTCGCCTTCGTCAAGGAGGCCACCAAGGTTATCATGAAGCAGGACCCCGCTGATGTCGAGGCTCTGATGGCATGCAAGACCGAGAGCGGCGAGACCGTCGATGAGGCTCTGAAAAACCTCATTCTGGTCATCAAGGAGAACATCAAGGTCCGCCGTTTCGTCCGTTACGAGGGCGTCTGCTCTGCATACGTCCACGGCGGCGGCACCCACGGCATCCTGGTCAACTTCGAGACCACCAACGGCATCGAGGCCAAGGACGAGTTCGCTGCATACGGCAAGGATGTTGCCATGCAGGTCGCAGCTGCCAACCCCAGCTACGTCGATGAGGCTGCTGTCCCCGCTGAGGTCGTCGCCAAGGAGAAGGAGATCCTCCTCGCTCAGATGGCTAACGACCCCAAGAACGCCAACAAGCCCGACGCTGTCAAGCAGAAGATGATCGAGGGCAAGATCAAGAAGTACTTCAAGGAGAACTGCCTGGTCGATCAGGAGTTCGTCAAGGACGGCGACATGACCGTTGGTCAGTACACTGCCAAGGTCGCAAAGGACCTGGGCGGCGACATCAAGGTCATCAAGTTCACCCACTTCGTCAAGGGCGAGGGCCTGGAGAAGCGTTCTGACGACTTCGCTGCTGAAGTCGCAAGCATGGTGAAGTAAGCCAGCTTCTACTGCTGAAGTAAACGAGAGCCGCAGTGCCTGTAACAGGGCGCTGCGGCTCTTTTTGTTTGTATTTGCGCGGCAAGTATGCTATTATAAGGGCTATATAAAAGAGGGGAGAAGAAATCATGAAGATCGAACCCAGAGAATATGAGCTGCCCAGCGGAAAAGCACTGCTCGTCCGCAGTGTAACTGCCGCAGATGCTGAGGTACACATCAAATTCAAGTGCATGACCTCCGGTGAGACACACTTTATGGCGCGTTACCCGGAGGAATGTGTTTATAGTCCAGAAACGGCAGCCAGTCTGGCAGCTTGCGAGGAGAGTCCCTTTGACTTTGAGGTCGGTGTATTCGACGGGGAAGAGCAGGTCGGGGGTGTCGGCGTTGCACAGCTGCGGCCGCATATCAAATACCGCCATCGTGCATATATGGGCATCTCGATTGAACAAAAATACTGGGGCTGCGGCCTGGGCAGCTACCTGGTGCAGCTTGCCATCGACCAGGCCCGGGCCAACGGCTTCGAGCAGTTGGAGCTGGGGGTGTACAGCGATAACAGCCGCGCCATCCATCTCTATGAAAAATTCGGCTTTGAGCGCTATGGCATCCAGCCCCGGGCCTTTAAGCTGAAGGACGGCACCTACCGGGATGAGATCATCATGGTGAAGATGCTGTAACAGGAACAGAACAAAAACGCCGCTGACGGTTCAGAAGCCGTCAGCGGCGTTTTGCTTATTCAATTAACAGCAGGGAGTCTGATTAGACCCTGGCCTCGCTGTTGTGCTCTGCCTTCTTGTAGGCGGAGAAGGAGTGGAACACGATGTTCAGGCCCAGAACGATCAGCAGGACAGCCAGGATGAGCTGCAGGCCGTTGGCGATGAACACAGCGCCCCAGGTGGTCTCACCGGCAGGGATGGTGACAGCAGCGGCATTGCTGATGGCCTTGACCATCGCCATGAGACGCTGCACCAGAGCGGTGAAGGTGACGCAGAGCATGATGATCAGCGGGGGGAAGAGCATCTTGTTGCTGCGGCCGGTGACCTTCAGGAAGACGCACAGGGTAGACAGGACCAGAGCGCTCAGCAGCTGGTTTGCAGAGCCGAACAGGGGCCAGATGTTGGCGTAGCCGATCTTGGTCAGGATGAAGCCGAAGACCAGAGTGATGAAGGTGGAGAAGTAGACGTTGCAGAGCAGCTTGCGCCAGCCCTCGGCGTGCTCCATGTCGTCCACGCTGAACAGCTCCTGGAAGCTCATGCGGCCGATACGGGCCACGGCATCCAGACTGGTCAGAGCCAGTGCGGAAACGCACATGGTCATAAAGACGGTGGCGGCATAGGCGGGGACACCGAACATCTCAAAGAAGCCGGCGACGCCGCGGCTGAAGATCTGGAAGGGAGTACCGGCGGCGGGGGTGCCGTCGGCAGCGGCAGCAGCACCGGCGACGCAGAGGGCCAGAACAGCCAGCAGGCTCTCGAGGATCATGGCGCCATAGCCGACCTTCAGCATATCCTTCTCGTTCTCGACGGTCTTGGAGGAAGTGCCGGAAGAGACGAGGCTGTGGAAGCCGGAGACAGCACCGCAGGCCACGGTGACGAACAGGATGGGGAACATGGTACCCAGCTTCTCGTTGGTGAAACCGGTGAAGACGGGCAGGTTCATGGTGGGATGAGCGACCAGCAGGCCCACAACGGCACCGGCGATCATGGCCACGAACATGAAGGTGGTCATGTGGTCACGGGGCTGCTTCAGCAGCCACATGGGCAGAACTGCGGCAAAGAAGATGTAGACGAAGGTGATGTAGCTCCATGCAGCCTTGCCCAGAATGAGGGGCAGGTTCGCACCGATGACGAAGGACAGCACGATGAAAACGATGCTGATGACGCTCTCCTTCCAGCCGGAGAAGTTGAACTTCTTCTGGATGAGGCCGAAGACGACTGCAAAGACCATGAACATGATGGAGACCATACCGGCAGCGCCGTTGGTCTGAGCAGCCTCCACCAGAGCACCGTCGGCGCCGAAGGCGTTGAAGGTTCCGGCCACCATGTCAGCAAACGCTGCAATGACGATGCCGCAGAACAGCCAGCAGAACAGCAGGAACAGCTTGCGGCCGGTCTTGCCGATGTACTTCTCGATCAGCATGCCCATGCTCTTGCCGTCGTTCTTGACGGAAGCGTACAGAGCGCCGAAGTCGGTGACAGCGCCGAAGAAGATGCCGCCCAGCAGCACCCACAGCAGGACCGGCAGCCAGCCGAAGGCAGCAGCCTGGATGGCACCGGTGACAGGGCCTGCACCGGCGATGGAGCTGAACTGGTGTGCAAACACGGTCCAGCCGTTGGTGGGGACATAGTCACGGCCATCCTCGTGGACGACTGCGGGGGTCTTGGCGGTGGGGTCGATGCCCCACTTGTTGGCCAGCCAGCGGCCGTACAGCGTATAAGCGCCGAACAGACACAGGGCTGCGATCAAAACGATGACCAGCGTATTCATTTCTTTATACCTCTTTCCTTTCTTTCACACCGGCAATGGCCGAAGCAGGACGGCTGTGCCCAAAAGCAGGCAGGCGAAACGGCCCGGAGGGGTGAAAAAAGCCTCCGTCCTCATGAAAGACAGAGACACAAAGATGTGTCCCATCTTCCTCGAAGACGAAGGCCAAACGGTGCAGCTGCACCGGTCGCTCTCCGCGGTACCACTTCGTTTGCTGCGTTCGGGAGCAGCCGCTTGCGCGTACAGGCGTTCCTGCCGCCGATACGCCGCCCTGTAACGTGGGCTGAACGGCCATGCACTACTGCCGCAAGCGGGTTCGCACAGGCTGCTCGCAGGTGAGGGCCTCTCGCACTGTGCTGCCGTCTTGCACCGGAATAACGGCTCTCTGAGCGCAGGGAATGCGAAAAGTCATGTCCTGTTCATTGCATTTGCCGAATGATTGTGTATACTTTAGTCCCGATTTCATAATTTGTCAATATCGTTTGGGCAAGTTAGGAGACTCTGCCATTTTTGCGGGGGAGAGACTAAGAAAATTTAGGCGATTTTTGTTCAGATGTGAGATGAATAAAACTGAATGCCTCCACAGGTGAAATCTGCTAAACTCCCGGAAAGAAAGGCCGAGCACTTGACTTTTACACTTTCAAGTGCTAAAGTTACAGAGTAACAGAAAGACCCCTGCCGCACCCCGCGGCACTTTGCCCTGAAGGAGGCAGCTATGGCGGACAAGAACCCCAGAAGAAACCCCACCACTGACGCACTGTTCGACGCGATCCTGAGTCTTGAGACGAGGGAGGAGTGCTACAACTTCTTCGAAGACCTCTGCACGGTCAAGGAGATCTCCGATATGGCCCAGCGTCTGGAAGCGGCCAAGCTCCTGCTCGGCGGCAGCACCTACGACCAGATCGTAAAGGCGGTGGAGATCATGCCTCCTTCCCACCGCCGCACCACCCGCGCCATCCAGTACGGCTCCGGCGGCTACCGCGACACCATCGAGAAGGTACACAGGAGCGCAAAGCCGGAGTGACATCCGGGCGGCGAGGCACATAGGATGGACTGCGCCCGATCCCTATTATAGAATCCCTATTATAGAAAGGAAGGTCCTTCTTATGACTGATACCACCAACTGCACCCCCTGCGTTTCCTGCGGCTGCCCCGCGCTGCCGAGAGTTTCCCTCGATCAGGCCGTCATCGACCTGATGGAGAGCATCGCTCTGCAGGAGTCGGCCCTGAGCCACATCCTCTGCGCCGAGACCCAGAAGATGAAAGCCGCCCTCAGCATGGAGGAGCTGGACCTGTGCAAGCTGCTGGAGGTCAACGACTCCGCCACCAACATGGTCCACGCCGTGGCGAACCTTGAGCTGGTTCTGAAAGAGAAGCTGGAATTCATCGCCAACAACCTCTACTACCCCTCGACGGGGAACGGCACCACCACCGAGAGCTGATGTCAAAATGCGACTGCCCGCCCGCAATGGGTGGGCGGTTTTTCCTTTCCGGGGCGGGGCCGCCTAAAAATATGTATAAAAGTCGGAAAAGTGTTTTGTTGGAATTGCTGAATATCGAAATCTGTGCTATACTATATAATGTTTATCCAAAGAGAAAGGGGAACCTGACCTTGCTGCACTACGATGCGATCCTGTTTGACGTGGACGGTACGCTCATCGATTCCGCCCCCGGCATTCTCAATACACTGGAAGAGGTTTTCAGCTCCATGGGCGTTGACGTCGCCCGGAGCGACCTTGGCCGCTACATCGGCCCGCCTCTCCGCAAGAGCTTCGGCGAGCATTTCTCCGACCCTGCAAAAATCGAGGAGGCCATGAAGCGCTACCGCGTGAGCTACGCCGCCAAGGGCTGCCACGAGGGCGATGTCTACCCCGGCGTGGTGGAGATGCTGGACCGTCTCAAGGCTGCGGGCCTGACCCTCTGCACGGCCACCTGCAAGCCCACCGACGTTGTGAGGCCCATCCTCGAGGAGCAGGGCCTTGCGCCTTACTTCTCCTTCGTGGGCGGCGCGTCCATGGATGAGAGCCGCGACAACAAGACCGACGTTATCCGCCACGTCCTCGCCCAGCCCGTCATGCAGGGCAAGCGGGTGCTGATGGTGGGCGACCGCCGGGACGATATGCAGGGCGCTGTGAACTGCGGCCTGGACGCCGCCGCCGTGCTCTACGGCTACGGCGGCAGGGAAGAGGTCGCCCCCTTTGCGCCGGTCTTCATGGCCGCCGACTGCAAAGAGCTGACGGATTGGGCTCTCCGCCCGGTGGACGAGCCTTTCCATTCCTGAAACGAGAGGGACTGAAGCTATGAGTCAAAAAAGACAACAACAAAACGAAACCATGACTCCCATGCAGCATCGGGCCGTTCTGGTCTGCGTCCTCTGCGTGCTGGCGGTGCTGCTGACCTTCGGCATCACCACCACCCTCCTCAAAAAGGAGGAGTCTGCCCCCTCCGTCTCGGAGCCTGCAGAGGGGCCCGCTGCCCCCGGCAAAGACCTGTCGGGCCACTACCAGATCGACAACACCTCCGCCGCTCTGCTGACGGAGACCGCCGACGCCGGCACGGACTATCTGAACAACACCCTCTTTCTGGGCGACTCCAACACCGTCCGCCTCTACAACAACGGCCTCATCTCCCTGCAGCAGTTCTGCGCCAAAGAGGGCATCGGCACTCAGGTCGCGCTCAGCGAGGGCATCGTTACCTTTAAGAAGGATCCAAACCACTACACCATCCCTCAGGCGGTGGCCATGATGAAGCCCCGCCGTGTGGTCATGACCTTCGGCACCAACGACACCGGGATGGAAGTCCCGGACTTCATCGCCCACTACACGGCCCTCATCCAGGCCATCCAGCAGAGCTACCCCTACACCGACATCATCGTCAACACGGTGCCGCCGGTCCCGGCTGACCACTCCAACTACCCCCACATGGACCAGGCCAAGATCGACGACTTCAACATGGCCCTTCTGGCTCTCTGCGAGCAGCTGGGCGTCCGCTTCCTCAACTCCGCCGAGGCCCTCAAGGGCAGCGACGGCTACGGCATCGCGGACTACTACACCAGCGGCGACATCCACCTCAAGAGCGCCGGCCTCAAGGCAGTGCTGAACTATCTCCGCACCCACGCCCTGCAGACCGAGGACCGCCGCCCCGACACCAACAACATCCCCACCCGCACCATGGAGTATGTCTCCAACCCCAGCTCCGCCGTGGCCGCTCCCAGCTCGGAGGCTGTCAGCTCCAGCGAGAGTCAGGCCGAGAGCGCCAGCAGCTCGGAGAGCTCTTCCAGCGAGAGCACCGGCGAGGGCAAAAAGTTCGAGGCCCGCTACCGTGTGGACAAGAACGGCGGCGGCACCCTGAGCGTCGGCAATGACACCGGCAATAGCTCTGTGACCTACACCGTCACCGACCCCGACAAATCCATCACCGTGACCGCTGTCCCGGCGGAGGGCCACGTCTTCGTCAAGTGGAGCGACGGCCTCACCAGCAAGACCCGCACCGACACCGGCTTCAAGCAGAATCTGGACGTCACGGCAGTCTTCGGCACGGCCTCCGTCCAGATCACCAGCGAGGGCAAGGGCGCTGTGGGCAGCTCCTACACCTTCAAGGCTGCCTTGAGCGGCAAGTACGCCAAGACCGAGAACCTGCGCTGGTACGCCAACGGTCAGGAGGTCACGCAGGCCGCCGGCAAGTCCAGCATCACCGTGGTGGTGGACAGCTCCATGGCCAACGCTTCTTATAAGATCCACGCCGTCGTCACCTACAACGACTGCAAGGTGAGCAGCAACACCCTGACCATCACCATCGGCAGCGGTGTGACCAGCGAGTCCGGCTCCACCAGCAGCTCGTCCTCGTCCCATGCCGGTTCTTCCGGCAGTACATCCTCTTCGTCTTCCTCTGCAAGCTCGGGCAGCTCTTCGAGCAGCACCAGCGGTTCGTCGCCGGCATCGTCCGGCACATCGTCCGGCAGCTCCAAGGCAGAGCCGGAGTCCGAGTCCAAGCCCGAGTCCAAGCCCGAGTCCAAGCCCGAGTCCAAGCCCGAGTCCAAGTCGGAAGCTGCCTCGGAGTCCAAGGCCGAGACCAAGCCGGAAGCCTCTGCCGGCAAGGAAGCCGAAGGCAAGGCAGAATGACGCCCCGCACCTTCCTCTGCGCAGCCGCATAGGCTGAGCCGAGAGGAGGCGAGGGGATGCTCCGTGAAGAGATGCAAGTCCTCGGCCTGCCCGGCGCAGAAGATGTGACCGACGGCAGCGTGGACTACTACGACATGGATTGGGAAAACGTCGAGAACGGCGTGACGGAGGAGCAGATGGCAAAGTGCATCGCAAAAGCGTGCGCCTGCACGCCGCGCTGCAAGTGCAGCGGGAATCTGCCGGACCAGTCCGACGAGGAAGCCTATGAAATGACGTTGGAAGGATAAAAATACGAGAAGCCAGCTCTGCCGGGCGGGGCTGGCTTCTCGCTGTTCTCAAACCGCGCCCCAGCCGCGCCCGCTCAAGGCGGCAGGCGGCCCGAAACATGATAGAGAAGGGAAAGAAAGATGGCAAAATATTATTGCATCCTCTTCGATGCAGACAATACGCTTCTGGACTTTGATGCCGCCGAGAACAAGGCGCTGGCGGAGACGCTGGTGGAATACGGCATCGAGCCGGACGCCGGGACGGTGCAGACCTACCGGGACATCAACTCGGAGCTCTGGCGTCAGCTGGAAAAGGGCCAGATACGCCGCGACAAGCTGATGGGGGAGCGCTTCACCCGCTTCCTCAAGGCCATCAACGCAGCCGGTGACGGCGTGGAGATGAACCGCTGCTACCTCGGCCACCTCTCCTCCCACCCCGACCTGATGACCCCCAATGTGCCGGACGTCCTCGGGGAGCTTTCCGAGGTGGCGACGCTGGCCGTCGTGACCAACGGCTTCCAGAAGGTGCAGAGCCGCCGGGTGGCAGAATCCGGCATCGGGGCCTACCTTGAGGACGTCTTCGTCTCCGAGAAGCTGGACAGCGAGAAGCCCAGCCGCCGCATCTTTGACTCCGCCCTCCGCGCTCTGGGCGTGGAGAACCGGGAGCACGTTCTGGTGGTGGGCGACAGCCTCACCAGCGACATTCAGGGCGGCGTGAACGCGGGCCTCGACACCTGCTGGTTCAACCCCGGCCACGCCGAGAACCCGGGCAAGGTGAGCCCCACCTACGAGATCGCCTCGCTGGAAGAGCTCTACCCGCTGGTGATGGAGCCGGAAGAGCTGGCGAACCTCGGCCTCAAGCACCGCCGTCATCAGCTGTAACGGCGGGGATCTCCCCATCCACCCTACTGGAAAAGAACACGGAAGAACGATATGCTGATTCATTTGGAAAAACTCGGAAAGAGCTTTGGCGAGAAAGTCGTCCTGCACGACGTGAGCGCCAGCGTGGAAAAAGAAGACCGCATCGGCATCGTGGGCCAGAACGGCGCAGGCAAGACGACCCTGCTCAAGATCCTGACCGGCGTCTACACCGACTATGACGGCGAGTTCAGCGTGACCCACGGCGTGACGCTGGGCTATCTGGAGCAGAACGCAAAGCTCGATGCCACGCTGGATATTTACGGGGAGATGCGCTCCTCCTTCGCCCCTGTGCTGGACGCCATGGCCCGGATGCAGATCCTGGAAAAGAGGATGGCGGCCTCTCCCGACGACGCCGCCCTTCTCGAAACGCACGACGAGCTGCAGAACATCATCGACGCCGCCGACGGCTACAACATGGACGTCAACATCAAGAAGGTGCTGTCCGGCATGGGCTTTGCGCAGGATACCTGGAGCAAGAATGTGGGGGTCCTCTCCGGCGGTGAGCTGACCCGTCTCCGTCTGGCCAAGCTCCTCCTCGAGAAGCCGGACGTCCTCATTCTGGACGAGCCCACCAACCATCTGGACTTCGCCACCATGGAGTGGCTGGAAAACTACCTCAAGGGCTACTCCGGTGCCGTTCTGGTGGTCAGCCACGACCGCTATTTCCTCGACAACGTCTGTACCAAAATCTGGGAAGTCTCCTTCCAGACCATGACCCCCTATAAGGGCAACTTCTCGGCCTATCTGCCCCAGAAGGAAGCCGCCGACGCCCTGCGCCAGAAGCAGCACGACGCCGACGTGGCGCTGGCCGAAAAATTACAGGACTACATCGACCGCAACCTCGTCCGGGCCTCCACCACAAAGATGGCCCAGAGCCGCCGCAGGCAGCTGGAAAAGCTGGAGATCACCGAGGCCCCTCAGGACGAGACCAACCAGCTCAAGTTCCGCTTCGAATACGACGTGGAGCCGTGGAATGAGCTGGTGCTGCTCAAGGACCTGACCATCAAGATCGGCGGCCGCACCCTGCTGGAGCCCTTCACCTATACGGTCTGCCGCGGCCAGCGGCTCATCATCGCCGGCCCCAACGGCGCAGGCAAATCCACCCTGATGCAGGTGCTGGACGGCAAGCGCCGCCCCTCCGGCGGCATGGTCCGCCTTGGCACCGGCGCACGGCCCAGCATCTTCGCCCAGCAGCAGAATCGCATCGGCGCGGGCCGCGTCATCGACGTCATCTGGAACAAGTACCCCCGGATGACCGAGCTGGAGGTCCGCAGCCATCTGGCAAAGCTGGGCTTCCGGGGCGAGACGGTCTTCAAGCCCTGCGAGGCCCTGTCCGGCGGCGAGCTGGCCCGGCTGCGCTTTGCGGAGATCGTGCTGGAACGCCCGAACCTGCTGTTCCTGGACGAGCCCACCAACCATCTGGACATCTACACCCGCGAGAACCTGACCGAGGCGCTGATGGCCTACACTGGCACGCTGCTCCTCGTCACCCATGACCGCCACCTGATGAACAGTCTGGCCTGCCCCATCCTCTACCTCGAGGACGGCAGGGCGGTCATCTACCCCAGCTATGACGCCCTGATGGGCCGCGCCGCTCCCGCCCCCGTGGCCGAGAAGAGCAGCGAACCCGCCAAGGCGGGCTACGGCAAAGAGCAGCGCCGCCGCCGGGCCGAGCTGCGCGCCAAGATCAAAGCCTGCGAGGACGAGATGGAAGCCTGCGGCGCCCGCGAGGTGGAGCTGGAAAACGAGATAAACTCGCCGGAGGTCTACAACGACCCCCAGCTTTTGCGGGAAAAGAGCGACGAGCTCAGCGACCTGCGCTTCCATCAGGACGAGCTTTTCGCCGCGTGGGAGGCCGCTGTGGAAGAGCAGGAGCAGTACGAGCAGACCGCCGGCGGCGAAGAATAAACGATGCAGCAAAGGGGGAGAGCCGATGGCAAACCGAAACCATGACCCGAAGAAAACACAGGAGATCGCACTTTCCGGCCTGCTGTTCGCGCTGGCGATGGCGCTTTCCTTCATCGAAGGCACACTGGTCATCCCGGGCCTTGCGCCGGGCATGAAGCTGGGCCTTGCGAATATCGTAGTGATGTATGCGCTGTTCTTCATGGGGGCGCGGCAGGCGCTCTATCTCGACCTGCTCAAGGCGCTGTTCGTCTTTCTCGTCTCCGGCTGGACGGCAGGCTTCCTCTCGCTCTGCGGCGGGCTGCTGTCCCTGCTGGTGATGTGGGTGCTCTACTATAAGCTCCCGTTCCGGCCCACATGGTTCATCCTGTCGGTCTGCGGCGCACTGTCCCACAACATCGGCCAGCTGCTTGGCGCGGGGCTCATCCTGTCCTCGGCCATGTCGCTGTACTATGCGCCGGTGATGCTGGTGCTGGGCCTTGTCATGGGCGCCCTCACCTCCCTGACCCTCCGGGCCATCCTGCCCGCACTGGGCAGACTGGGCTGCAACACCCGGGAAAAGCGCTGAGCAGTTGCATCTGCAAACATTTTTCGCTATAATAAAATGATAGATTTGATATGACCCTACAAAAAAGCCGCCCTTATGGATGACTCGCATCCGAGGGACGGCCGGGAGGTTTTGTACTATGTCTGAAAAAGTTACGGTCAAGGTGGAGCGGAGCGTCCTCCACCTTCCGGCCATCGCCCTGCGCGGGCTGGTGGTCTTCCCCAACAATCTGCTCCACTTCGAGGTGGGCCGCGAGAAGAGCATCGCCGCCGTGGAGTGGGCCGTCAGCAACAACTCTGACGTCTTCCTCGTGGCACAGAAAGAGATGAAGGTCGAGGACCCCAAGGCCGCCGACCTCTATACTTACGGCGTCGTGGCCGAGGTCAAGCAGGTGATGCGGGTGTCGGACGACCTCGTCCGCATCCTGGTCGAAGGCAAATACCGCGCCAGACTCTCCGAGATGGAGGACGACGGCAGCTTCCTGCTGGCCACCGTCCGCCCGGCCCCGGTCAGGATGGCGAAGCCCGAGGAGCTGCCGGAGGCGGACGTCCTCGTCCGCAACGTCAAAAAGAGCTTTGACGACCTGCTGGCTCTGAACCCCCACATCGGCAAGGACGTGGTGTTTGCCATCACCACCAGCACCGACGCCGCCTTCCTGTCCGAGTACATCCCGGCCAACCTCCTGTTCCGCTTCGAGGATAAGCAGGCCATTCTGGACGAAGGCACCCTGATGGGCCGTCTGCATCTGCTCATCGAGAAGATGCACCGGGAGCGCCGGATGCTCGAGATCGATAAGGAGATCGCCCAGAAGGTAGACGAGGCGATGGACAAGAACCAGCGCGACTACTACCTCCACGAGCAGCTCCATATGATCAGCGAGGAGCTGGGCGAGGACGACGATACCACCGCCGAGACCGAGGAGTATCGCCGGAGGATCACGGCCCTCCATCTGGACGAGGACCGGGAAAAGAAGCTTCTCAAAGAGGTGGACCGCCTCTCCAGGATGCAGAGCAGCAATCAGGAAGGCACGGTCATCCGCACCTATCTGGACACCTGCCTCGACCTGCCCTGGAACACCTTCACCGAGGACGATCTGGACATCGCCAAGGCCCAGCGGGTGCTGGACCGGGACCACTACGGCCTGAAGAAGGTCAAGGACCGCATCCTCGAAGTGCTGGCCGTCCGCAAGCTGGCCCCCGACGTGAAGGGCCAGATCATCTGCCTCGTCGGCCCTCCGGGTGTCGGCAAGACCAGCATCGCCCGCTCCATCGCCGAGAGCCTGAACCGCAGGTATGTCCGCATCAGCCTCGGCGGCGTGCGGGATGAGGCCGAGATCCGCGGCCACCGCCGCACCTACATCGGCGCGATGCCCGGCAAGATCATCAACGCCATGATCTCTGCCAAGAGCTCGAACCCCCTGATGCTTCTGGACGAGATCGACAAGCTGGCAGGCGACTTCCGGGGCGACCCGGCGGCCGCTCTGCTGGAAGCCCTCGACCCCGAGCAGAACAGCACCTTCAATGACCATTTCATCGATATGCCCTTTGATTTGAGCCATGTGCTCTTCATCACCACGGCCAACGACCTCGGCACCATCCCCGGCCCGCTGCGGGACCGCATGGACGTCATCGAGCTGCCCAGCTACACCCGGGTGGAAAAGTACAACATCGCCCGGAAGCATCTGGTCCCCAAGCAGCTGGATGCCTGCGGCCTGACCGGTAAGGTCACCTTCTCCCAGAGCGCCCTCTACGGCATCATCGACGGCTACACCCGCGAGGCCGGCGTCCGCAATCTGGAGCGCACCATCACCAGCGTCCTGCGCAAGTGCGCCCGGAAGATCGCTTCCGGCGAGGCGGAGAATGTCTCCGTCACCGGCACCGGCCTCGAAAAGCTGCTGGGACCCCGGATGGTCAAGCCCGAGTTCCTCAACCGCACCAACGCCATCGGCATCGCCAACGGTCTGGCGTGGACCAGCATCGGCGGCGAGACCCTGCCCATCGAGGTGCAGGTCATCGACAACGGCAGCGGCAAGATCACCGTCACCGGTTCTCTGGGCGACGTGATGAAGGAGAGCGCCCAGCTGGCCATCACCTATGCCCGCGTCCATGCCGCAGAGTACGGCATCGACTCCGAGCGCCTCAAGAAGTGCGACCTGCACATCCACGCCCCGGAGGGCGCAGTCCCCAAGGACGGCCCCTCTGCCGGCGTCACCCTGACCACGGCCCTCATCTCCTGCCTGTCCGGCATCCCGGTGCGGGGCGATGTGGCCATGACCGGCGAGATCCTCCACGGCAATGTGTTGCCCATCGGCGGCCTCCGCGAGAAGAGCATGGCCGCTTACCGCGAGGGGATGAAGACCGTCCTCATCCCGAAGGACAACCTGTCCGATCTGTACGAGGTGGACGACGAGGTCAAGAAGAACATCGAGTTCCTGCCCATGTCCAACCTGTCGCAGGTCCTCGCCGCAGCCCTCCTCAAGCCCAAGACGGTGTCTGCGGGCCACCCCCGCACCAGGAAGGTAAAGCCCGCTGAGGCTGCGGCCCTGCCGCAGACGGCGGAAAAGCCGCAGCCGGGCGCGGTCTGCTGAGACGAAAGGAGCGAAGCTATGAACTATAACAAAGCGGATTTCATTGCAAGCTACGGCATTTCCAGCCAGCTGCCCGAGAGCGACCGCCCGGAGCTGAGCTTCTCCGGCCGCTCCAACGTGGGCAAATCCAGCCTCATCAATAAGCTCTGCAACCGCAAGAATCTCGCCCGCGTGTCCAGCACGCCGGGCAAGACGGCTACCATCAACTTCTACGCGGTGGATGACTGCTACTTCGTGGACCTGCCCGGCTACGGCTATGCCAAGGTGAGCAACGCCGACCGTGAGCGCTGGGACGACCTCATCAACAGCTACTTCGAGGCTCAGCGCCGCCACACCCTGCTGGTCCAGCTCATCGACTGCCGTCACGCCCCCAGCGCCGACGACATCCAGATGCTGCACTACCTCCACTACCACAACATCCCCTTCGTCGTGGCCCTGACCAAGGCCGACAAGCTCAAGAAGAGCCAGCTGGCCCAGACGCAGGAGGAGTTCGAAACGCTCTGCCTGCCCTACGGCTGCCAGAAGGTGGTGCTGACCAGCGGCGAGAGCGGCTGCGGCATCCCGGAGCTGCAGGCTGTGCTGAACGCAGCCGTCGCCGCCGAGTACGAGGCAAACGCAGAGGACGCGGAGTAACGCAATGGCCTACAACGAATTTGCTTATTTTTACGATGAGTTCAACGGCGAGGCCGACTACGAGGCCCTGTATGCCCACATCAAAAAAGAGCTGGAAGCCCACGGCATCCGGGACGGCATCCTCGCAGACCTGGGCTGCGGGACGGGGGAGCTGACCCTGATGCTCACCCAGGCGGGCTACGATATGATCGGCATCGACCAGTCGGAGGAGATGCTCTGCGTCGTCCGGGACAAGGCGGAGCAGCTGGGCCTTTCCGGCGGCCTGCTTCTTTTGCGGCAGGACCTGCTCAAGCTGGACCTCTACGGCACCATCCGGGGTGCGGTGTCCACCTTCGACACCTTCAACCACATCCCGGACCTGGACAAAGCCATCGCCAACGCCGGTTTCTTTATGGAAAAAGGCGGCGTGCTCCTGTTCGATATGAACACGCCCTATAAGCACCGGAACGTGCTGGGCGAAAACGTCTTTACGTTTGAAGAAGAGGACGCCTCCTGCGTCTGGCGCAACCATTACAGCGCCGCCGACCGCCGGGTGGAGATCCGCGTGGACATCGACTACCGCGAGACGGGGGAGCACTTCCACGAGCAGTTCTGCGAGTACACCTACGACCTCGACACCATCCGCGCCGCTCTGGAAAAGCATGGCTTTGCGCTGGAAAGTGTCTGCGACGGCGAGAGCTTTGGCCCTCTGACCGACGAGAGCGAGCGCTATTTCTTCTGCGCAGTCAAACAGTATACCCAACTGGAGGAACAATAATATGTCGAATCTTATCCGCGGCATTTCTGAAAACGGCGGGGTCGTGTTCTGCGGCGTGGACTCCACCGAGATCGTCCGCACGGCAGAAAAGCTGCATACCACCAGCGCCACCTGCAGCGCAGCCCTTGGCCGTCTGCTCACCGGTGTCTCCCTGATGGGCGCGATGCTCAAGGATGATGGCGACTCCATCACCCTGCGCGTGTCCGGCGGCGGCCCGGCCGGCGTCGTCATCGCCTGCACCGACGCACACGGCAACGTCAAGGGCTGCATCGACCACCCGCTGGTCGAGCTTCCCGCAAAGGAGAACGGCCATCTGGACGTGGGCGGCGCAGTCGGCAAAGACGGCGTTCTGACCGTCATCCGGGACAACAAGCTCCAGAAGGAGCCGACGGTGGGTCAGGTGCCGCTGGTGTCCGGTGAGATCGCCGAGGACATCACCAGCTACTACGCCTACAGCGAGCAGATCCCCACCGTATGTGCGCTGGGCGTTCTGGTGGACAAGGACCTGTCCATCGTCTGCGCCGGCGGCTATCTGCTGCAGCTCCTGCCGGGCGCGACCGATGCCGAGATCACCCGTCTGGAGCAGAACATCGCCGCCATGCCTTCCGTCACCGAGCTGCTCCGGGCAGGGAAGACCCCGCAGGATATGATGGAGCTGGCAATGGCGGGCTTCGACCCGCAGGTCCTCGATACCCGCGAGGTGAAGTATCAGTGCGACTGCAGCAAGGAGCGCACGAAGGATATGCTCCTCAGCCTTGGCCGCAAAGAGCTGGTAAAGCTCCGGGACGAAGACCCGAAGTGTGAGGTGGTCTGCCACTTCTGCCACACGAAGTATGAGTTCGACCTGAACGAGCTTCTGGCCGAGACGACCCCGGAAGAGAAGTAACAAAAATCCATAATCATAAATCGCCGCATGGCCGGAGCAGATATGCTCGGGGCTGTGCGGCGTTTTCATTTGCAGATGTCGGCGGTGATGGTGTAGACGACCCGGTAGTGGAGGGCGTTTTCTTCGACGGAGACGTCCTCTTTGCGGGCCAGAAGCTCAAAATCAGGCCAATTTTGCTGTAAAGCTAGTTTACTTTGCAGCCTTGCAAGGGCCAGAGCCTGCTCTTCGGTCCGCTCCAAATCGGTGGGGACTTTGTAATAATATGTCGTTTCTTCGATAAAAACAGGAATTGGAAGCCCGAAGGCTTCTGGCTGGCAGTGTCGGACGATGGCTGCGGCCTCTGCCTTGCCCGGAGCAGGATGAAGGGAGGGCAGAGCGATGGCATGACTGTCCCAGAAGAGCGTCCGATGCACGGCCTGCTGCCCGGTGAGCTGCTCGATGGGCAGCATCAGGGCAATATCCTGCTCGTTTTCCCACTCGAACTGCGCCCGGACGCTGCCCGCCGCAGGCTGAAAGATGAGCGTTCCGTCCCGTTCGGCGCGGGCTGTCCCGATGAGGCCCTGACCGGCTTCTACTGCCTGCCCGGGGACGACCAGCATCGTGCCGCTGACAAGGTTC
>OAVV01000910.1_pt1 | contig 18286 bp, 9 predicted proteins | sample 1501401 | NCBI WGS metagenome assembly OAVV01 (sample SAMEA2580098, study PRJEB22360) | human gut metagenome | biome: human gut; feature: human-associated habitat; material: faeces | place: Denmark | collected 2008/2010 | reverse complement strand
CAACGTATTCTTAGTAATGAGAATACTTCGTATATTTAGAATCAAATTTATTAATAAAAGTGAGATGTTGAAAGTATTAACATTTATGAAGCAGGTAGCTAACGGGCTACAGGTGGAGGGAAACTTCGGTACTGCGCACGTCTATCGTAGCAGTCTGAATGCCATCATTGCTTATAGTGGGAAAGTGGACTTCACCTTTGATGAAGTGAGTCCGGAGTGGTTAAAGGGATTTGAAGTATATCTTCGCAGTCGTGGTTGCAGTTGGAACACCGTTTCCACTTATTTGCGCACGTTTCGTGCGGTTTACAATCGTGCCGTTGATCTTCGGAAAGCTTCTTATGTACCTCATCTGTTCCGTTCTGTTTATACCGGTACTCGTGCCGACCATAAACGTGCATTGGGCGATGAAGATATGAAAAAGGTATTTGCAAAATTGTCTCGTACGTCCGGTGTGCCATTAGCGGTATATCAGGCGCAAGAGTTATTTATTCTGATGTTTTCGCTTCGTGGTATGCCATTTGTGGATCTCGCTTATTTGCGTAAGAGTGATTTGCGTGATAACGTAATAACGTATCGCAGACGTAAGACAGGACGGCCATTGTCAGTGACATTGACTCCCGAAGCGATGATCCTGGTGAAGAAGTATATGAATCGTGATCCTTCTTCTCCTTATTTGTTTCCATTGTTGAAAAGCCGTGAAGGAACCAAAGAGGCGTATCGCGAATATCAGTTGGCATTGCGCAGCTTTAACCAACAGTTGATGTTGCTAGGTGAATTATTGGGATTATCCGATAAGTTGAGCTCGTACACCGCCCGCCATACCTGGGCTACGACAGCTTATTATTGTGAAATCCATCCGGGCATTATCTCCGAAGCGATGGGACATTCGTCTATCACCGTCACTGAAACCTATCTGAAACCTTTCCGAAGTAAGAAAATTGATGAAGCAAATAAACAAGTTCTTGACTTCGTGAAACGCTCTGTTGTAGGTGTAAGCGCTTGAAAATTACTCTGTTACTTTGTAGGTAACGGGAATGAATATCGGTGCAAATATGAGCATATTTCTTAAAACAACCAAACGAAATCATACATTTTTTCTAATAAACTACTCAAAACAGGAATTAATCAAATAAAACAAGCGGATTCTTTGTATTAGGGCTTTGCTAACTTCTAAATTTTTGCAAAAGATCTCCTTCCCTCTACTGCCTTTCAGAAGCAGGGGTAAAAAAGTTTCATTACTTATCGTATCATTTTTCAGTATTGACTACTCCCGAAGAGCAGGCACAAAGGTTTTCCCGTTACCTACAAAGTAACGGGCAGTCTATTATTGAAACTTAGTGTTTAATAATATATTATTAATGTAATTTTTAAGTAGTTATGAAAAGAAAATTTGTAAAAGTGATGTTCTTCGGAGCGCTGGCACTTTCTACTGTCACCTATGTAGGCTGTAAAGACTATGATGATGACATCGACAATCTGCAAACGCAGATTGACGCGAACAAAGCTAGTATCGCCGATTTACAAGCCAAAGTGAATGATGGCAAATGGGTGAAGGATGTTGTAAAGATTGAAGGTGGCTTCAAGATAACCTTTAATAATGGAGACGCTTATGACATCGTAAATGGGAAAAATGGTGTTACTCATAAAGTTGAAATTAAGGAGGGATATTGGTATATTGACAATGTAAAGCAAATTGCTGCTACTGGTCCACAAGGTCCTGTTGGTCCTGCCGGTCCTGATGGTCCAAAAGGCCCTGCGGGTGTTGATGGCAAATCACCCTATGTTGGAACTGATGGCTTTTGGTATTTCTATCAACCTGAGCACGAGAATGCTATTAAAGAAGGAGATAAAGCTGGATGGGTACAAGGTCCTACTTCAGAAACTAGTATTTATATAGTAAAGAGTCAAGAGAAACCATGCTGGACTTTACATGTGCGTAATGATAAAGATGAATGGCAAGACGTTGTATTGCCCACTGCTGATAATATAACAAGTATCAAAGGTGTGGCAATTGAAAACGGCGTAATTTCTACTGACGGAACCAAAGAAGTTAGTCTGTATTATGGTACTGCAAATAACAAGGTTAAATTCGGTAATCCGGAAATTGAGTATCCAGAAGGTTATTTATTTACCAGTAGCGATGCTGTAATCAATGCAATGGTAAATCCTGCAGATATTGATATTGCACAGTACACAGTAACTTTGGAAGATTCGCATGGAAATACTTGCTTTGTACTGGCATCACCTGCTAAGAATATGTCATCTGATCCATTGAAGAATCAAACTGCTACTCGTGCCGAACAATGGAATAAAGGCATTTATGATTTTACTATTGGTTTTGCAAATGTTGATGCTAAAACCATTGAAAATGGTAAGGATGTTGCCTATGCATTGTCTACAAAGAATGCATGGGGGAAAACAATTCTGTCTGATTATGATGTGAAGATTAAAGCTGAGAAAGGAAATGCTCCTGCTTTGACTGCTACTACATATGCTACTGCTAAGGATATCGATATTAATGAAGAATGTATATTAGATGATCTTGTTCAGAGTGAAAATGTATTTGCTGCTGATGGTAAGAGAAGTGGTTATGGGGAAGAAAATTTAGGAAAAGTCTTTGCTCACTACTATGCAATACCTAAGAATGTAAAAAATGTAACAATGAAAGAGGTAGATGGTAAGACTGTTATCACCTCTTCCGAGCCACAAACTGTGACCGTTACTCTTCATTACCTGAAAGTTGATGGTACTGATGGTGAGAAAGAGTTTAATTTAAACTTTAAAACTCTTGCACAAAGCGTATCTTTGACAATGAACTGGGTTGTCGGTGCGAAGGATGCGGATTCTAAGGTTACTTTGCCTGATGATATTCAGAAATTATTGAAAGATACGAAGTATTCAATAGCTTATGCTTCTTCTAAAACGACGAAACTTACTGGTACTGCTGCGGCAGCAGATGGTAATATTAGCTTTACTGCCGATGAAGTGAAAGTCAATGGTGAAGCTGTATCTTATCAAAACGGTAGTGTTAAACTTGCATTGACAGACAATGGTAAGAGTGGTGATGAGAAAGTCTATTATCTAACTCCTGAATTTGCTAAAAATTTGGTTACCGCTACTTCTCATAAGATTGATTTGGTAGTTTATCATCAGGGTGGAGATGAAGCTACTGGCACTGATATTGCTAAGATAATCACAGTAAATCTGAACATCACTCAAGATGATAATACTATTAATGTATTCAAACCGCTTAAATCGTTCTTCGATGCTAGTTTCGAGAATGCTACTGCTTATGGTACGACATCTTCGAGTGAAACAACTATCTCTTATAATTTGTACACTCTCTTTGAAACAATTGATGCTGGTGTTAAAGATCATATAGAGTTTACTTTATACAAACCTGGTAAGAATGACAAGGATGGTAAGGAATGGACTGCTGGTGCAAATAAGGGTGATATTTCTGTTGTTAAATCCGAAGTAGATAAATCAAGACCTGTAATTGCCACCTATACTCCGTTTGGTAATAAAAATCTTACTAAGATAGAGAAGAAGTTTAATCTTACTTTTGCTTCGCAAATTGTAGGACCTAAGACTGATATATTTACTGATAAAGGAAATTATCTTTCTATGGCAAAACAGAAATTTGATATTAATATCAAGAATTTCTTATGGAAAGATTATCTTACTAAAGATATTCAAGTGGATGACGAGAGAATAGCTAGTGTAACATTGTCTTTGAGTGATGAGGCCAAAAACTATATTAAACTGAGTGATACGACATTCCCTTCTGCAGATTCTAGTGATGGTGCAACTCCAGTAGTTAAAAAAGGTATAGTTAATGTATCGTTGATTGTTACTAGTACTACTAATATAAAAACAACTATTTCAGGCACGGAAAGTTATATCCTTATCACAGTGAAAGATATTTGGGGAAAGACTACTACTGCCAAGATTGCTGTTCCTATCAAGAACAAGGCTGACGAAGATGCAGATAATGCTAAAAAATAAGCTTTGAACCCTTTTCACTTAATTGTGAAAACCATATAGGGGATGACAGATAAATAAATGATGCTTGCGAAAGTTTTTTTTATTATTTGTCTTCCTCTTCTATAAGGGATACCTCCCTTATTTCCCACAGGTATCCCTTTTTTTGTCTCATTACATCTTCTTATTTGCACTAGAACCAATTTGCTAGTCCCTTATTTCCCTATAGATTAAGGAGATGTTTTGAGAGTATAGAAAGCCCGGGCTTGCGAAAGTCCGGGCTTTTCGTGCTCTTTTGTCTTTGGAACATCTTAGCTATTTCCTTTGTTTGTTCATGCGGGGTATTTCCATTGATGGGATAATACTCGTATATTTATCGTCTAAATTATTAATAAATTATGAGATGTTGAAAGTACTAGCATTTATGAAGCAGGTAGCCACTGGGTTACAGATGGAGGGAAACTTTGGGACTGCACATGTCTATCGTAGTAGTCTGAATGCCATCATTGCTTATCGTGGGAAAAAAGATTTTGTTTTTAGTGAAGTGACTTCGGAGTGGTTGAAAGGGTTCGAAGTATATCTTCGTAGTCGTGGATGTAGTTGGAACACCGTTTCCACCTATTTACGGACCTTTCGTGCGGTTTACAATCGTGCGGTCGATCTTCAGAAGGCTCCTTATGTTCCTTACTTGTTTCGTTCGGTTTATACCGGTACTCGTGCCGATCATAAACGTGCGTTGGGTGATGAGGATATGAAGAAGGTATTTACTAAATTATCTCGTGCATCGGGTGCGCCATTAGCGGTATATCAGGCGCAGGAGCTATTCATTCTGATGTTTTCGCTTCGTGGTATGCCGTTTGTCGATCTTGCTTATTTGCGTAAGAGTGATTTGCGCGATAATGTAATAACGTATCGCAGACGTAAAACCGGGCGACCATTGTCGGTGACATTGACTCCGGAAGCAATGGCTTTGGTAAAGAAATACATGAATCGTGATTCTTCTTCTCCTTATTTATTTCCATTGTTGAGAAGTCGGGAAGGAACTAAAGAAGCCTATCGCGAATATCAGCTTGCATTACGTAGTTTTAACCAACAGCTGATGTTATTGGGTGAATTGCTCGGATTGGGAGATAAACTTAGTTCGTACACTGCCCGTCATACCTGGGCTACGACGGCTTATTATTGTGAAATCCATCCGGGTATTATTTCCGAAGCGATGGGACATTCGTCTATCACCGTCACTGAAACTTATCTGAAGCCTTTCAGGAATAAGAAAATTGATGAAGCAAATAAGCAAGTTCTCGATTTTGTGAAGCGTTCAGTGACAGGTGTAAGTGCTTGAAAATTATTCTGTTACTCTGTAGGTAACGGGAATGAATATCGGTGCAAATATGAGCATATTTCTTAAAACAACCAAACGAAATCACACATTTTTTCTAATAAAGCATTCAAAAGTAGAACTAGGACAAATAAAACACGTGGATTCTTTGTATTAGGGCTTTGTTAACTTCTAAATTTTGCAAAAGATTTCCTTCCCCTCTACTGCCTTTCAGAAGCAGGGGTAAAAAAGTTTCATCACATTTGGTATCATTTTTCAGTATTGACTACTCTCGAAGAGCAGGCACAAAGGTTTCTCTGTTACCTACAGAGTAACGGGTTGTGCTATTATTGAAACTTAGTGTTTAATAATATATTATTAATGTAATTTTTAAGTAGTTATGAAAAGAAAATTTGTAAAAGTGATGTTCTTCGGGGCGTTGGCACTTGCAGTTAGCACAGCAGTGACAAGTTGCAAGGACTACGATGATGATGTTAAAAATTTGCAGGAGCAAATTGATAAGATTACATCTACAAGTCCGGTCAGCTCGGAAGAATTGAAAGCGGCTGTTGATAAAGCTAAAAGTGAATTGACAGAACTGTTGAACAAGAAAGCTGATGTTACAGCTTTGGAAAAAGAAATTCAAGAATTGAAAGATGCCTTAGCTAAAGGGGGAGATGAAGCTTTATTGGCAGATCTTGCAAAACAGTTGGCAGACAAGACTAATTTGTTAACATGGGAAAATCTTAAGACTGATGAAACCATTGCTAAATTAAAAACGGATATTGATGCTTTAAATAAAGTATCATCAACTTTGGATGCTTTGGTAAAAGCAGAGCAAAAATATAAAGAATCAGGTGATTTAAGTGGATTTGACAACACAAGCTTCGATGCATTAATCAATAATAGCATTAAAGAGGCAATAGAGAAAGAGGGTGATATTGCTGCATATGTTCAAGGTGTAGTACAGAAAGCTACTTTAGCTGATTTTAAAGCTATCAATAATGAAGTTTCTACTTTGACAGGTGGTGTTTGGAAATCCATGGAAGCATTTATTACAGATTGCTATACTCTTTTATATGATAAAGAAGATGGTATTCTGGCTAGATTGACAGAACTGGAAAAGTTGCAAGAAGCCGTAGATGCCTTCATTAAAGAAAATGATAATTACGAGAAGTATGCTGATATTCTAGACCAAATTGAAGCATCCAGACAGGCTTTGACCGCATTGAGTCTTCCTGAAGGTAGTACAAATCTTACAGAAGCAATTGAAGCTATAATAAGAGAGCAATTAAAAGAAGAAGATTCGTCACTTGCTAATTTGAAGAAAGAACTTCAAGATGAGATCAATGCTATCAAGAAGATGGTGCAAAGCGTATCATTTGTTCCTAAGACATCTGATAGAATTGTAAGCTTTACTACATTATATGCAAAAGCAAAAGCTACAGACGCCAATTATGGAAAAATAACTCTCGATGGTGCTTCTACTCAAGAAGTCATGTTCCGTATTTCTCCTGCTGATGCTGCTGAATCATTTGTTGATAATTATGATGTGACTTTCAGTGCAGACAGAGAAATGACGAGAGCAGTGCAGGTAGATCAGTTTGTGATAGTTGGTGAACCGGTTATAGATGGTGGTTTAGTAACTTATACAATTAAGTCTAATGCAACAAAGAGCTTTGCTGTATGTATGCACGTAGTTACTAAAGAAGATAAAGTAGGAACATTAGGTAAAACAGATATTACTTCTGACTATTTTGCTGCTATTGTAGGTAAGAAATATTTGGTAGATGCATATTATAAAGTAGATGCTGATGTAGATTTGGAAATTCCTTACGATGTTAAAGATGGCAAGGCAGAATATAACGGTAAAGGTCGTGTTGTATTATCTGTATCTAATAGTGCAGATGGAACTACTCCGTCAGAGGTTGAATTGTCTGAATATCCAGGCTTTGATCCAAAATCTTTGACTACAACATTTAGTGTAGTTAATGACACTTACTTCAAGGTTAGTGGTACTGCTGTAATGCTGAATGCCTATGAGACTCCAAGTTATATTGGCCAAGTTACAGATGTTAATGCGAAAGTGACTGCTGCAGGCTTCTATACTCCTGCTGCTGATAAGAAGATTGGTACAGTGACTGTTACTAAGACAACTAAAAAAGCTACTATTGATTATGGTAAGATTGAACCTGCAACTTGGAGTAATGACGCACAAACTGTTGCAGCTTCGAAATTCCCATTGAATAAGATTTATGATGCTGAAGACGTGAAGCTGACTCTTACTGAATTCCAAGCTTTGACAGGTGAAGTAGTGAAAGAAGTAACTGATAAGGTTTATTTTGCTATTTCTACAGATCCTTCTTCTAAAAATGAATTAACAGCTGTCATTGCAGCGCAAACTCCTGCCGGTGTTTATCCTATTAAGGCTAAATTTACTTCTGATGGTAGAGAAATTACAGTAACTGCTACTATTACAGTACAAAACCCTGAAATTGCAGAGTTGGCAGTAGATAAATATCTTTGGGGTGGAACAGCAACAGCTGGTAAAGTTGGGTTTACTCCGACGCTGGATCAGGAAGAAAAGCCATCTTCTATTACTTTGAGCTATGACTTATCCAAGCTGTTTACTAACTATTCTGCTGTGCAGGCAGCTGTTACTGGTGTTACAGGTGCTACTTTGAAAATTGATGTTCCTAATTGGAATAAGATTGAAGGTATTGGCTATAGTGAACCGACATTGACATTTAGGAAGGATGACTATACAGGTAAGACTACAGACGGAAAAGATGCGAAAGTACAAATCGTTGCTACAGTGTCTTTAGCGGGTACGACTACACCTCTTCAGAAATTAACAGCTGATGTAAATATCAATGATATTAGTGGTTCTTGGGTTGCTGGTAAGAAAGCAGTAGAACTGAACAGCAAGGCTGGTGTTTATCCTTTGGCCGATGGATTTAGTTGGAATGATATGAGAGGTAAAGCTATGTGGAAAGATGGTAGTCAGGTAGATGACCAAGTTGAGTTTGGCACAGCTACTCCACTCGCTATTTATGGTTTGACTGCTCCTTCATTCAAATTTGTAGATGCTGAAGGCAAAGATACAACTTGTCCATACTTAACAGTTGATAATGATGGTAAGTTGTCATTTACAACTACTGGTAAAGGATATAATTTCCAAACTGATTATACCGCTTACGTAATGATTGTTGCTAGCTCACAATGGGGTACAATTACTAATTATGCAAATAATAATGTAATAACAGTAACTATACCTGCTAATGTGAAGTAAAACAGATAACCTTCTTCACCTTGTGTGAAGAATACGCCGAGAAGAAACAGAGTGAAGGATTTGGCTTGTGAAAGTCAATCCTTCCAATTCTGTTCTTCTTATAGAAAGGGATACCTCCCTTATTTCCCACAGGTATCCCTCTTCTTTATTTCATAACATCTCCTTATTTGCACTAGAAACCAATTTGCTAGTCCCTTATTTCCCTATAGATTAAGGAGATGTTTTGAGAATATAGAAAGTCCGGGCTTGCGAAAGTCCGGGCTTTTTCATTATTATTTATTTATCGGATTGAATATAATGGAAGTTCTCGTCATATAGTCCTACGAGCAGGCTTTGTCCTTTACCATCCACTTTCAGCCCGCCATATACGGCTTTTTGATAAAGAGTATCTTGTCCCTCTTCAAAGAAGAAAGACTCGGCACCGAGGAAGATCCGGTGACGTACTATTTTATATTTGATGACTAGCTCATTGTCGTTTACAGGCTCTAAAGCGTTTTGCAGCCGCACTATTTTTCCTACTTGATTACTGTCAATTTGAAGTATGGCATAACCGCGTATGGCAGTTTGTTGGTCTAGCAGATCTGATGAAGCTTCTTTGTAGCTAAGCCTCATATAGTCTCCTTGCATAAGAGAGCGGGGATCGACGGGAGCTAGCTGTAACAAAATCAACTGTCCGTCTTTCAAAGTTTGCTCTTTTTTATAAACCGACCAGTTGAAATATCCCAGTAGCAGTATCAGGTTTGCAATAATCAATATTCGGCTATACTTTTTCATGTCTTGTTCTTTTTTGAGTGAAGAAATACCAGGCTGTAATACATGCAATTCCGATGAAGAAAAGTGTCATGGATTTGGTGAGCAGGCTTAAATTCAAATCATAATAGTATTTGGAAACGGCATAGATAAAAAGAAGAAGCGAGGCAGCACACTCCGCTTTGTAGCCATAATGGAAACATATTAGAATCAGCAACAAACTGCCGGATAAATAAGGAGCAAACACGGTAGGCAGACAGATAACAATACAAAGAATATAGATACCAATCTGATTCACCGGATGATCCACTTTCATGACCTGCATGATTCGTTGAATCATTATAAGAATACCGATCCATATACAAACAGACAGTATGCAGGATACAAGCCAGCTATTTGTTTCTGATATCAGATAATTGATTGATAATCCTCCCAGTGAGACGATACCGGATATGAATAATCCGAAATGAAATGGTTTGTATTTGGAAAAGTAATTCTTTGTTCCTATACATTTAAACAACTTAGTTTCAAAGATGTTGGCAAATAGAAATAGTGCAAGGATAGGAACTACAGCTATTTGCAAGGGATAAAACGAAGAAAAGACATGGGCGGCTTCTCCGAAGAAAGATATATTAAACAGAATGACTGAAAGAAAGGGGAGGATAAACCCTCTTGATAACAAGAATGTGAGAATACTGATTCCCATAAGTGTGGTGAAGAGGATATTAATGCTGGCATTTATACCAAAACCAATCAATACACACCCGGCTATGTATAAAGTGATGTTCATTGCATCCAGAAAAGACCGGATCACCATGCGGCTGATTGTTAGGGTAGTGAGAATTAATATACTTCCTACAATCAGGCAGGAAATATCGGAGCGGAGGATTTTGGCAAGTGCCAGAAATCCCAGAAAGAAAATAGCCGTCAGGATTCCTCCGATAATAGATACGGCTTGAATGGTGAGGCTATGCTTCTGTGTCATACCATTGCTTTTTTAGATGAAGAATGATGTAAATGAGTAAAGTTGTTCCGGTGATGACAATAACCCCTCCGTAGAAGAATATCTGAACATCCCTAAGACCGCTTTGTGATATGAATGTAGTCAATAGAATCATTAATGCAGCAAACGGAATGATAGCCAGATAGAACAGGCTTTTTACTTTCCATCCATACCAAAGTCCCGCAGAGAATAAAAGGAGGGTGCTTATGAGAGGAACAGACAATATGGCATTTTCTTCGCAGATTGCCATCATTAACAGAAAACTGGTATGTATAATAGTAGCCAGTGAAAGAAGACTGACAAACCAGCGATTGTTTCTGTCCAAATGACCTTTTACACTCATCCATTCCGTGATGATCGTTGTTAAGGCACATATCCAGGTTACTGCATTGGCCAGCAAAGTCATTTCCCAGGAGTTGGCACTGGCAATCTGTATATTGTACAACCATATCGTAGTACAAAGTAATCCGATGAACGTCAGCCATAACGGAGCGAAACGGATAGCAACCGCCCAGAGAATAGTGAAGAGAGTCCATCCCAGGAAAAGATCGTAAGCATCGGCTCCCGTTTGGTAGATTTGTCCGAAGACAGCTAAAAGCGTGCCTATCAGGAATGTAGCTCCGGTCAGGAGAATTTGTTTGACGAGCTTATTCCAATGCGTGAATGTAGCGAGCAGGACAGAAGCTACTAATAACACTTCTACTATTCCTAACTTTGCAAATTTGGGTAATTCCTCCCAGTTGTAGGCAAAGAAGAAGATAATTCCTGCCACTGTAAAACCAACGCCCACTGCCAATAAAAAAATAGAAAGGAATTGATTCCATTGCTTTTTATCTGCGTACAGCGCTTGTCGGGATAAAGGCGAAGAGTCGGTCTTTTCCATGTGTTTTTGCTTTTTGATGATTACAAACATAAGAAAATAAAATGATTATCACCTCAAGATAGACTATAAAAAGGTATGACTTACCTTATTGAAATTGACAATAATAGTAGGTCATACCTTGAGAGAGGTTATGAAAATATTCAAAATAGAATAACTTAAAATACCTCCCGTATATGCTTAAAGTTAGAATTGATTGTATCAATTACTTCTTGTGAACGACCGTTGATTAACAACTTATACATTGATTGTGCAAAGCCCACCATTTGACCGAATTCAATTTTGGGAGGCATGGCCAGTGCGTTCGGATCAGTCATGATATTAACAAGTACCGGACCGTCCAACTCAAATGCATTCAGTAAGGTAGTCAACACTTCTTCCGGATCACTGACATTAAATCCGGTCATTCCCATTGCTTCCGCCACTTGAGCAAAGTCTGGATTCAACATATTTGTCTGCCAGTCCGGCAATCCGTCCACTTCCATTTCCAACTTCACCATTCCCAATGAACGGTTGTTGAATACGATAATTTTAATTGGTAACTTATATTGTACAACGGTTTCCAAGTCTCCTAAAGTCATAGACAAGCCACCATCTCCGCAAAGCGCCACTACCTGGCGATCCGGATAAGCTAGTGCGGCACCGATGGCTTGCGGCAAAGCATTTGCCATAGAACCATGATTGAAAGAACCCAGCATGTGGCGTTTGCCTGTCGCTTGCAGATAACGTGCTCCCCACACACAAGTCATTCCCGTATCTACTGTGAACACAGCATCGTCCGAGCTTAGTTTGTCTATTTCGGACATCACATATTCGGGATGAATCTTATTTACATCGCCTTTATCTTCCGTGTAAGCAGCCAGATCCTTCTTTACTCCTTCATATCTTTTAAGTTGTTTCAACAGGAACGAATCATCTGTCTTCGGATTCAGCATACGCAATAGACTTTGGATGCTCAGTTTAACATCACCGCAAAGTCCGATATCCACCTTTGCACGACGTCCCAGACGTTCGGGTTTTATATCAATCTGTGCTATCTTGATGTCATCCGGCAGGAAAGCAGAATAAGGAAAGTCTGTGCCGAGCATGAGAAGCACTTCGGCTTCATGCATACTGTAATAGCCTGACGGCATTCCCAACAATCCGGTCATACCCACTTCATACGGATTTTCATATTGCACCTCCATCTTTCCTTTGAAAGTATATACCACCGGAGCATTCAGCTTCTCGGAAAGCGCGATCACTTCCTCGTGAGCTCCCCGGCAACCGATGCCGCAGAAAAGAGTGATACGTGTATGTTTGTTCAACATGTCAGCTAATTGAGCCAGATCTTCTTCCGACGGACAAACTTCCGGTGGGGCAGGATAGTTGATAACCGACGAGTCGACGGTAACGGCAGAAGCCTTTGCCAAGTCACCCGGAAGCCCGATAACGGACACCCCTTTGCGGGTGACAGCCGTTTGTATGGCCGACTGGAGCATACGTGGAAATTGTGTGGGAGTAGTGGCTACTTCATTATAATAACTGCAATCGTTAAAAAGTTTGATGGTATTCGTCTCCTGAAAATATTCCGTACCGAACTCTCCGGTAGGAATTGTAGAGGCGATGGCGATTACCGGTGCGCCGGATCGGTGTGCGTCATACAAGCCGTTAATCAGATGAACATGTCCCGGCCCGCTACTTCCCGCGCAGCATCCCGGGCGACCGGTCAGTTGTGCTTCTGCCGCAGCGGCATACGCCCCTGTTTCTTCGTGGCGCACATGTATCCATTTTATTTGATCGTTTTTTCTGACTGCTTCGTTTACTTCATTCAGACTGTCGCCTGTTACGGCGTAGATGCGTTCAACTCCGGATTTTACCAGAGTATCTATCAACTGTTCTGCTATTTTTTTTGCCATAGCTGTAATTGGTTTAGGATTGATTTTTATGTAATAACAGATGGCTGCAAAGAAAAGTTCTAATTTAACATATGCTAATAACGCCTTTGTGTCGGGACACATCACCGCTTTTATGTTAAAATTAATTCTGTAACAACTTTTTAGTAAAGATGTATAAACAATTGCAATATCCTTTTGTTATCTTTATAGGCGAAATCTTAACCTAATGTATTAAACCTCTTAATTACTCTAGAAAAATGAACAGAAATGAAATCGGTGTGAATGCCGGTAAGGTTTGGCAACTGCTTAGCAATAATGAGAAGTGGAGCTATGGACTTTTGAAGAGAAAATCCGGGCTGAAAGATAAAGAGCTGGGTGCCGCTTTGGGGTGGTTGTCAAGAGAGAGCAAAATAGAGTTCGATCAGTGCGATGAAGAGCTTTATGTATATCTCTGTGTGAATGTTTATATTGGCTAAAAGAGTTTGACACTTTAACGAGAACAGAAGAATCTCCGGAGGAATGACAGCATAGTCAGCACTTCGGAGATTCTCGTTTTTTATCCTTTTTCTGCTTTATGTATCTTCCTTTCAATGGATTTCCGGAAATAATTCTGTTACTTTGCATCACGAATTAAAATGTAAGAAACAATGAGAAGTTTTGCCTCCGACAATAATTCCGGTGTGCATCCGTTGGTAATGGAAGCATTGAACCGGGCTAATATAGACCATTCTTTAGGATATGGCAATGATAAATGGACAGAAGAAGCCGTAGCGAAAATAAAGGAAACCTTTACGCCCAACTGTGTCCCCTTGTTTGTATTTAACGGAACAGGTAGCAACGTGGTAGCATTGCAGCTGATGACCCGTCCGTATCATTCTATCTTTTGTGCGGAAACGGCTCATATCTATGTAGATGAATGCGGCTCTCCTGTGAAAATGACAGGTTGTCAGATTCGTCCGATTGCTACTCCCGACGGTAAGCTTACCCCGGAATTGATGCAACCCTATCTGCATGGTTTCGGCGATCAGCACCATTCGCAACCCAGAGCTCTCTATATTTCCCAATGTACCGAACTTGGCACCATCTATACTCCCGAAGAGTTAAAACGTCTGACTGACTTTGCCCATCTGAATGGTATGTATGTACACATGGATGGAGCCAGAATAGCCAATGCCTGTGCCGCCCTGAATCTTTCCCTTAAAGAACTGACAGTAGACTGCGGAGTCGATATTCTTAGTTTTGGCGGAACGAAGAACGGACTGATGATGGGAGAGTGCGTGATTGTATTTAATAAAGACCTGCAACCGGAAGCCCGTTTCATTCGTAAGCAATCCGCCCAGCTCGCTTCGAAGATGCGTTACCTCTCTTGCCAGTTTACAGCATACCTCACAGATAACCTCTGGCTGAAGAATGCCAACCATGCCAATGCAATGACTACCAAACTTTATGCTGAATTGAAGAAACTGCCCGAAGTAACTTTCACTCAAAAAGCCGAAAGTAACCAGTTATTCCTCACCATGCCCCGCCCGGTTATCGACCGCATGCTGGAGTCTTATTTCTTTTATTTCTGGAACGAAGAGAGGAATGAAATCCGTCTGGTAACTTCTTTTGATACGACAGAAGAAGATGTAGACGAGTTTATAAGAGTTCTAAGGTCATTGATCATCTCTTAACATTTCCGGTAGACTGTCTTGGATGGTATTTGGATTATCTAATTACACAAAATTAGTTCATACGTTTTTATAGCTAACTCTATGAATATAAAGATTATTGTGTATTTTTGCCAAAGAACCTTTTATCTTGATAGATATGAAAAACATTTTCATCGTTATAGCAGGGGGCATCATTTTGTTGTCAGCATGTGGTAAAGTCACAAATGATGTTGTAGAAATAGAACTGGCATGCACTATCAATACATTTGAAGCACCTGTCCATGCCATTTCTAAATCGGTGGGTAACTCCGGCAGATTATATGTCGGTTTGGAAAATGGTTCTATAGTGAAGATGGAAGGAGATAAACGGCACGTTTATTCAGGAGGAGACAAACGAATCATATACGATATTTGGGAACATAATAAGGACTCGTTGTTTATAGGGACAAGAGACGGTGGCTTAAAATTGATAACACTCAAAAATGATTCGTGTGTTAAATCGGAAGACTTCAATATCGAAAGTAAAGATTTGAATTATTCTGTGTATAGTATTGCCGAGGATAGTATCAACCGGATTCTTTATTTCGGAACCAGTAACGGATTATTCAAGATGGATCTGAAAAACAACCCCGGTTTGGTAATGCTCGAACGTGTGGAATTAGGAGATAAAAAACAGGATGGTATTCATAAAGTTTTATTTAGGGATAGCACCTTGTATGTGGCCGGAGATCCGGGGCTTTTTATCAGCAAATCCCCTTCTCGATTTTTTAATCCTATAAAAGGCGTCAGAGTCAATAATGTAATACTGGATAATGATACGATATATGCATTAACTCAAAATTCTATCGTCAAGATAGACAATCCTTACCAAACAAACGACTCTGTATATAAGACCATCGCTTCAGGAGAGTTCTACTCTTACAGTAAAACACCGGACAATGAAGAATGGCTTCTTTCCGGACGGAATGTATTTTTAAAGAAAAAAGGAATAACATATAAACATAAACTTCCTTCCGGCATAACTCCAAGTAGCAAACAGGTTGGTTTAATGGATAATGATTTCTATTATATTGCTTACAGGGAATTGTTGTTGGCATTTCCATTGAGACAAAATACACAGGGATTGGCAAGTAGTGTCATCGCAGTGAGCGACAGAACCGGCGGTGACGATAGGATCTATTTTATCACCAGCGATTTTAAATTGCATAAATATCGTTTCGATAATACCTCAAAAGACAAGTATAATTCCGAACCCATGGGACAACTAAAGGGATTGAATGTGCACGATGAAATAGTGAAATTTATACATACAGGTAGTAACGTTTTCTTTTTAGCAACGAAAAAGAATCTTTATAAGATAAAAGGGAATACTGCCGAGTGCATTGTGGATTTTAATAAAATGGACAATGATAATGATTTCAGTGCATTGTATTTCTCCCCTGATGAGCAGAAACTGTATATAGGGACGAGGCGATATCTGGGGAGCATTGCTTGTGGCAGTGGAAGAAAAGTACCATCTGAATACACCATTGAATCCATAGCCGATATGGATACCACCGATTTGTATGTAGTTGATATTTCAGGCAGGGATGACGGCATATATGTGGCTACATTGAATAAAGGGTTATTTCAGAAGACAGGAAAACAGGGAAAATTTGAGAAAATTTGGCATTCTGAAAAATATGGTAGCACATACGGGTTGGCAATAACTGGTAAAGAGGATTTGCTGTTGAATACATCGGAAGGCATTATTTATAACGATGACATCAAGACTTTGAGCTTTCTTGATAAAGCGGATATTAAGGCGATTTACAGAGTACATGAGGATAATTCCAGCGACGGAATCTTTATTCTGTATTATCATGGCATCCATTATCAAGGCCTGACACATAGCTTGATTGAAAAACGAGTTAGCCCCTTTCCTTTGTTCAGTGACATAGCTTTCAGTAAGGCCTGTATCGCAGTCAAAGGGGAAAGTTGTGTTTTGGGCAGTCGGTTAGGACTGTTCTTGTTTGACCAGTCTGCGTTATCTCCTATTACGATACAAGAAGAAAAAGACTATACTACCTTATATATTTTTATCATGGGGCTTTTGTTGCTTATTGGCGGAGCAGTAATATATTGTTTTTATATAAAGAAAAAGAAACAGCAATACAGAAGCAATAAGCTGATTGAATATATGGATGAAGTTAATGCGTTAAAGTCGCAAGTATCTCTTTTAGTGAAGAAAGAAGACAGAGAAGCACTTTTGATGAAATTTGATGATCTTATAGGCAAACTGCTCCTGCGAAAGCAAGGGGAATATATATCCGGTATTTTTGTCAGGGAAATGAAAGAGAATGTAAATGAGTTGAGAACCGAATTTTTCAAAAAGGCTTTGACCTTAAATGAATATATCGAAATGAGTTTGGAAGAAGTAGCTCAACGAATAGAAATAATGAAGAATCTGCCTAAAATAGAGAAAGAGGAACAGGAGAATTTATTGGAAGAAATCATCGAATATCAAAAAAGGATAAGTGTTGATGCCGAATATAAAACGATAAAGCATATTAACTCACTCAAACAGAAACTGTTGATATTGGAAAGAGATCTGGCGGACAATATGGTTTCTTGTCGCAATCGTATGGACGGAATGACAACAGCCGACATCGAGAAGGGTCTTGCAGAAGTAGAGCAACGTATAAAAAATATAATGAGCCTGCCTAAAATAAGAACAAATGAGCTTGAAAAATCATTGAAAAAGATTATTGAAGATAAAGACAAGATAAGAACAGATATCGAATATCAAACGACAACACAAATAGATAAACTCAAAGAGAAGCTATTAAAATTAGAAAATGGTTTGGCGGATTGCATAGCTCCCTATAGCCAAACTTTTTACGAACAGTATGCAGCTGTTGGGCATGAAGAGAAAATAAAATCCTTGAAGGAGAAAGTTGATGGAAGGCAATCCTCCAGGATGGTCAAAAAAGGATGCGATGACTTTGTCAATGCATATTCTCAACTAAGAAAATTGTCCTTTATGCAAAAAAAGAGAAGTGATATCCGCTTTTATGCTGCTGTATTATACTTTATACCAGATATAAAGGCTAGTACTATTTGTGCATCTTTGGGGCTGCAGGGTAAACAAAAAATCAACAATATACAAAAATTTAAAAATTGTGCACGTAAATGTATTGAAGAATTGTATAAGCAAGAACCTGTAATGCGAGAAGACAAAATTATAGGCTTATTGTATAGTCGGCTGGGAGGAGATAAAAAGTCAGATGATACCTCGTCCCTTAGTAACAATGCTCCGAAATCTGACAACGATTAGTAGTGAACTGCGCTAATTTGTCTCCTATTGCTAACTTTGACTACTTTGTTTCTGCACAGATTTGATTCTTTTCACCACAGAGGACACGGAGGGCACAGAGGTGAATTTGTTTTATGACTTATGGTTGTGAGCATAATTTTGATGCGTAATCCTCCTACCATAAAGTTGAAAAAACATGAAAACATCTGCCACCTGCAACGAAAAGCGTGTAATG
>OAVV01000909.1_pt1 | contig 18292 bp, 10 predicted proteins | sample 1501401 | NCBI WGS metagenome assembly OAVV01 (sample SAMEA2580098, study PRJEB22360) | human gut metagenome | biome: human gut; feature: human-associated habitat; material: faeces | place: Denmark | collected 2008/2010 | reverse complement strand
TTAAGTTTATGGGTGGGGCAACTAGGCCGACAATTATCCCCGCCATGAGATCCGTCATGAATCTCTCTTTGGAATAATTTCTCAGCGCCGTAAAGAGTTTGGGCTGAAAATCAAATTTGTTCTTCATTTTTCTTCTTGCCTGTTTGATTTGAGGATGCAAAGTTAATAAAATAAAGAAGATGCAAAAAATCTAAAGACGCATTCCGATTTTGTGTAAACAATTTAGGAGGATTTGTTGTTTCATTGTATAAAGGAGGAGAAGTTTTTCCTTGATAAATAAGTGATATCTATCTCCCGATAGATATTATTTAATGTTTGCGTAATCGATGTTTGGAAACAAATTCTTACTTTTGATCGGTCATAAGAAAAACGATATACAAAACAGACTCATTAATTTACTACATAAAATTAGCATTATGGAAAAAAGTATTAAAGGTACACGTACCGAGCAGAATTTATTGAAATCATTCGCCGGAGAATCTCAGGCAAGAAGTCGTTACACATTTTTCGCTAGCGTAGCCAAGAAAGAAGGTTACGAGCAAATCGCAGGTGTTTTCATGGAAACAGCCGAGCAAGAGAAGGAACACGCTAAACGTTTCTTTAAATTCTTGGAAGGTGGAATGGTTGAGATTACCGCTTCTTATCCTGCGGGCGTAATCGGAACAACCGCTGAGAACTTGGCCGCCGCGGCAGCTGGTGAGAATGAGGAGTGGGCTGAATTGTATCCTGAGTTCGCTAAGATCGCAGAGGAAGAAGGTTTCCCCGCTATCGCTGTAGCTTTCAAGATGATCGCTAAGGTAGAGGCAGAGCATGAGAATCGTTACCGTAAGTTATTGAATAATGTAGAAACAGGTACGGTATTTGAGAAAGCTGAGGCTATCTTGTGGCAATGTCGCAACTGTGGTTTCGTATTCGAGGGCAAGAAAGCTCCGGTTAACTGTCCGGCATGCGCTCATCCGCAAGCTTATTTCGAACCGATGAAACAGAACTATTGATAATTAAAAGTTGAGAATTGAAAATTGAGAATTACTAACTATGTTAATTCTCAATTTTCAATTCTCAATTTTCAATTATTTAATCGGTGGGTAATCAATCGTATAATGTAATCCCCGGCTCTCTTTCCGTTCCATCGCTTGACGAGTGATCAAATAACCTACATTGATCATATTACGCAACTCACATAATTCACGGGATGCCTTACAACGTTTGAAAAGGCTCTCTGTCTCCTCATATAAAATATCCAAACGGTTCCACGCACGGATCAAACGTGTGTTACTACGAACGATACCTACATACGCTTCCATGATCTGGTTTACCTCTTTCATGCTTTGAGTGATCAATACACGCTCTTCATTGGTGATCGTTCCCTCATCGTTCCATTCCGGTACATCTTGGTTAAACTCATAGCGATCCATGACGCTTAATGAGTGTTTTGCCGCAGCGTCGGCATATACAACTGCCTCGATCAATGAGTTTGAAGCTAAGCGGTTACCACCGTGCAGGCCGGTACAAGAACATTCTCCGATCGCATATAGGCGACGGATGCTGGATTGCCCGTTTAAGTCTACCTTGATACCTCCACATAAATAATGGGCCGCAGGGGCTACCGGGATGTAATCTTTCGTGATATCGATCCCTAAGCTGAGGCATTTCTTATAGATATTGGGGAAGTGTTTCTTCGTCTCTTCCGGATCTTTGTGCGTCACGTCCAAATAGACATGGTCTTCACCCCGTTGTTTCATCTCGCTATCGATCGCACGGGCTACGATATCACGGGGAGCCAAGGAAAGACGGGGATCATATTTATGCATGAACTCCTCGCCGCCAAGGTTTCTCAATACAGCTCCATATCCGCGCATCGCCTCGGTGATGAGGAAAGAGGGACGGTCGCCCGGATGATACAAGGCGGTCGGGTGGAACTGGATAAACTCCATATCTTTTACGGAGCCTTTCGCGCGGTAAACCATGGCGATACCGTCTCCGGTAGCTACCAGCGGGTTTGTCGTATTCCGGTAAACGGCCTCGCAACCGCCTGTCGCCATAACGGTTATCTTTGACAAGAAAGTATGTACCTCGCCCGTATCCTCGTTCAATACATAGGCACCGAAACATTTGATACCGGGGGTATGGCGGGTGACGATAATGCCCATATGGTGCTGGGTGATAATCTCTACCGCATAATGGTTCGTGAATACGGTGATGTTGGGATGGTTGTTTACCGTTTCTATCAAGCTCGTCTGTATCTCGGCTCCCGTATTGTCGGCATGGTGCAGGATACGAAACTCGGAGTGTCCTCCTTCTTTATGCAGATCGAATTCTCCGCTTTCTTTCTTATCGAAATTAACTCCCCATCGGATAAGCGCCTCGATCTGGGCAGGGGCCTCGCGCACGACTTTCTCCACGGCTGCCCGGTCGCTGATCCAGTCGCCGGCGATCATCGTGTCTTCTATGTGCTTCTCGAAATTATCTACTTTCAAGTTGGTTACGGAAGCGATACCTCCTTGTGCGAAATATGTGTTGGCTTCTTCTTGTCCGGCTTTACAGATAAGTGCTACGCTCTTGCCTTCATTGGCTACTTTCAGAGCGAAACTCATACCGGCGATTCCTGAGCCTATCACTAAGTAATCGAATCTTTGTACCATGTTTTCTACTGTTTAGGCTCACAAAGTTAGGGATTAACTGATTAGGTTGTTCCTTTTGCGCTTGCTTTTCGTACAAAATAAATATTGACTACAGGTTTCCCGGATAGAGCCTTGCGGGTTGTGTTACTGCAACCCGGCTTGCAGTGGAGGTCTTTAGAATTGGACGGATAATCCCAGCGTGAAGGTACGGGCTACAGGATAGATGGAAGTGGTCTCGATACCGGGTTCTACGCCATTCACGTTGATATTAGCGGGATCGCCTCCGGTATATCCGGTAAGTGTAAATACATTATTTACCGAGAAATAGCAGCGTAACGATTGAATCCATTTATTGTCTGGGAGAGGAATTTTATATCCCAAGGTCAATTCTTCTAATTTCAGGAAATTACCGTTCTCCAGAAAATAATCGCAATAGATCTTGTCTCCCTTGATGGCGTCGTTACGGGTATAAGCGTCTTCTAAAAGATTGGTAACCGGTACGTTTTGTAGCCCGTAGTACATTTGTTTCAGATTCAACAGGTCGTACCCCAGCCAAGAGGTGAAAAACAATCGTAAATCAAAATTCTTCCAAGTAAACGTATGGCTGAAAGAGAGCTGCACTTTCGGTACGCCGTTGCCGATAAAATTCTTGTCTTCCTCGGTTCGTTCCGTGGTCGGGATCTTTCTCCCGTCTTTGCTCCATACCAAGATATTACCCTCGGCGTCGGTTCCGGCATAGCGCCAACCGAAAAAGGAGCCGATTGGCTTTCCCTCCTCCAAGCGGATAGCCGGGCCGGGTAATCCGGGGGTGGGAAGATCATACAGATAGGTATAGCCTAGCTTGAACTGATTGTTGGAAAGACTTTTCAGCGTACTGCTCAATAGGCTACCCGTGAGGCTTGCCGAATATTGAAAGTTCTTGGTACGCACGGGCAGCCAGTTCATTTCCCATTCCAATCCCTTGGAGTCGATAGTACCTACGTTTGTCGTGATATTGTCATGGATCATGGGAGGCTTGATTGCGTTGTAGACAAACAGGAGATCTTTTGTCGTACGTTTGAATAGATTCAAGGAGAGCATGAGGCGGGAGTTAAGTAAGATCGCCTCGGCGCCTATGTTGGTATGCAGGCTTTTTTCCCAGCGTAAATCCGGATTGGGGTTATTGCTAGGTCCGAATACTTGTATCCATTTGCCATCTACCATGACTTTACCCGCTCCGGCGTACGTCTCTAGCGATTGGTAAGGGGAGAAATTATGGCGGCCCGATACCCCGTAACCAACCCTGAATTTAAGATCGTCCAACCATTCCGTTTGGAAGGCGGGTAACTCGCTCAAGCGTATACCACCCGAAAGGGCAGGGAAGTTGCCCCATTTATGATTCGCCCCGAATTTACTGGAACCTTCCCTGCGAAACGAGGCGGAAAGCATCAATAAGTCCCGGTAGGAATAATTAAACCGGGCAAAGACACTAATCAACTTGCTGGAATTCTTGAACGAGCTTAAAGTCGCTTTTCCATCGGTTAGATAAGAACCGGTGCCTATGTTGTTCCATGTGAAGAAGTCGGTAGGAAAGTCGGCATTTCCGGCGTTCATTCCCGAATGATCCCAACGTTGGAATGAATAGCCTATCATCGCTTTGACCGTGTGCTGGTCCCACGCTTTATCGTAATGATTCGTCCAGTCTAGCGTCCGGTTTACATATTTGGAAGAGGTACGATCCGCTCGCCCTTTCCGGTTATTGTCTACGGATTCTTTGGCCCGTGAGGTCCAATAGACATTTTCCTCACTCTCTTCCCGGTTCTCGGCGAGCATAATGGTGGAGTAAAAAGGTTTGCTCCAGTTGATCCGTGCGGTTAGCGAGCCGGTCATAAACTGGTTCTCTTGTTGCCGGTTTTCCTCTTTTAGTGAGGCTACGGGATTATCCCGCTCGAAACCGGAAGGATAGAGATACTCCGTCTCCTCCTCATCGGTATAGATCGGGGCGGTAGGATTGGCTAGCATCGCCTGTTGGAAAGCTGTATGGTTACCTAGGCGCAAATGTTGTTTTTTGTAAGCGAGCGATACGGTTAGCTCCAGATAGCCGGAGAGGAGGTTTTGGCTGATATGGGTACGTAAGGCGTATTCCCGGCGGGAGGATACAATGTCTAGCCCTTGTCCGTCCCTGTAATTCATGGAGATACGGAACGCCCCGCTTTTCCATCCGTTTTGAATGGATAAATCATGATTTTGTTCCAAGGGGCAGGAGCGTATCAAAGCGGCTTGCCAATCCGTATGGTACCCTAGATCAGCGTCTCTCCCGGCTGCTACAAAGGCTTCGGGCGAAAGGACACGAGGTCTATTATATTCGTGAGCGGCCGCTAGGTAGGTTTGGTAATTGGCCTGCAACTTATCCGAGCTTTTACCGCTTTTGGTCGTTATCAAGATCACTCCGTTAGCCCCGTTCGATCCGTAAATGGCGGCGGAAGATCCGTCTTTTAATACCGATATGGAGGCGATTTCGGCTAGTGATAAACTATTCAAGGATACTCCGGGTACCCCATCTACCACGACTAGCGGCTTGTTTCCGGCCAAAATAGACCCGGCGCCCCGTATCTGTATATCCGGTATCGAGTTTATATCGGACAAGGAAGATCCCGAGATACTCATTCCGGCGATCAATCCTTTGATGCCTTGGATGGGATTGTTGACCTTCCCGGATAAGAACCGTTCCGAGGATACATAACCCACGGCTGATGTCAGTTCCTTGCGTGCCAAGGTTCCGTAGCCGATCGCTACCACCTCGTCCAAATTAAAGACGGCCGGTATCAATTGGATCTGTAAATGACGGTTATCGGGCCCCACCGTCCTTAGCTCCGGCTTATAGGCCAGATGGGAGATTTGTAGCCGGCACGAATCCTTATCCGTAAAGAAGCGGAAATACCCTTCCTCATTCGTTAGTCCTCCTTTACCGGAAAGAAGGTCGATTACCGAGACAAATTCCATGGGAGACCCTTTCTCATCCGTGATATAACCCGTAACCGGGACTGGATAGGGCTTGGGCTTCCCCGTATCGATCTTAGGCATCAACAAGATTTGTACGTCCATGATCTCATAGCGTATCCCGATCGGTCCGCATAGCCGGTCTAGTATTTTACGGATATCCGGCGAGGTTATTTTCTCATTGATTTTCTGTTTCATATCCAACTGAGTCTCGTTGTATAGGAAAAGATAAGGGGATTGTTGCTCTATTTTCCGCAATACATCCCTTAATTGAGTCCCATGTTCATTCAAGGTGATGGGAACCTCGATCTCTTGGGCCCGTGTATGCGGGACGCAAAGGAACAGAGCCGTTATTAAGAATGATATGTATATCTTGATTTGCATAGGGTGAATTAAACGGTTAATAGATATATCCTTCCGAGCGTTTCAATAAGGGATTGGCCGATATCGCCCGGGCAGGTATCGGATAGAACCGGCGATAACTATCGGAGGGTTGCTTATCCCACCAGATACCGGTCGTGAATAGGCCGAACCGGTTTAAATCGGTACGTCTTCGTTTCTCCGCTAGAAATTCACGTCCCCATTCATCCAATAATTCCTGTGCGGTAAGGACGGAGCCATCTTCCGGATAGCGTACTTGTTCCCAGTCTTCCGGCGCATAGTATCGTTTGCGTATCTGGTTCAAGATCGCCTCGGCCTTGGCTGGATTACCCAGACGAAAGGAAACTTCCGCCAGCGTATAATAAACCTCTGTCAGCCGTAACACTACCAGATTATTCGCCATCAGCCCCACGTCTCCGGATGGATAAAGCGGATATTTCACGATACGGATACCTGTATTCTCCTCGCCGGTCTTGATATTGGATGCGAGGGAGGTGAATCTTTTATCTCGTATGATCCACGGCGTATCGGAAGATAATTGTTTATCTGTGAGTGCTTTCTTTTCCGTATCGGATAGATGGTCGGAATAACGTGCTACTTGATCTATGAAAATGAGGGGGTAGTTTCCCCATTCCTCGGCGCCATACTGAAGCTGGTCGCTATTGTATATCTGTTGGGGTCCGAAGAGGAATAATCCCTCGTAAATGCCTTGTGAGAGTACCTTGAAGTTCTTCTTCCGGAGATCCGTATCAGGAAATTTGGAAAACGTGCGTCCTAACGTATAAGGGTAGGGCTTGCCGGATGGATCGTAAGAGGGACTGAGGTGACAACCATTATAGGCCGCCGGCAAATCCTTGCCACAGCCGAATCGTTCGGGCGCTTGGTAGTGCATAAAAAACAGATAGTAAAAATCATCATACCCTACTTGCCGGGACTGGGGATAAGACCAGATTAGTTCCGGACAATCTTGATTGCCTGCGTTCCATAAATCAGTCCATTCCGAGGTGAGAGAGTAAGTGCCGAACTCTCCGTTGATAATCCGTTCGCAAAGCGCTCCGGTCTGTTCCCACATCGGTATATTGATGTACCAAGACGCGTTAAAATAGAGCCTCATCAATAATACGGCCGCCGCTCCTTGGGTGATACGTCCCTCGTAATTCTTAGAGGGTGCCTTGGGTAAATCGGGGATGGCGTTTAATAAGCTCTCTTCTATAAAGTGGAAATTTTCTTGTGGGGTGGCTGAACCGACCTCTTCCTCTGTCGTGAGGGAGATCGCGGGGATGCGGAACGCATCCAGAAGTAAAAGTTGGAAATAAGCCCGTAAAGCGGTAAGCTCGGCGATATGCTGCCGCTTGTCGGACTCTGCGAGTCCGAAGTTATCATATGATAACTCTTGGATATCCGCCAATGTATTATTACAATATCCGATACCTCCGTAGCAAGCGTTCCACATTTGCTCGCTGTTTTTCTCGTACGTGTCCCATGTATGTTGGTGGATCATACGCCATACGCCCCCGTCTTCCCAATGCTCTCGTTTTTGGGTGATCACGAGCTGATCCGCCGATAACTCTTGCAGCCAGAAAGAGAAATTAGTCTCCGCCCATTTCGCATGCTCATAAGGACGGAGTACGGAGGCCATTAAGGATTCATAATCCGTATAATAATCCTCTTTCTCCAGCTGGTCGTATAGGTCTTCTTCCAGATCGAAGCAGGAGAAGAGCAGCGGGAGAAAAAGAAAGGTTAACAGCAGTGGCGCGTATCTCTTCATTGAATAAGAATCAAGTTCGTACCCGTGAGTTTATTGGTTTGTTGTAATACGGTTTCTAATTTTTGTGTCTTTAGAAAAGCGCCGGAGAAACGTTGATCATCGTTTTCCGGACGTGTGTACATGAGTGAGACCTTATAGGTTTGTTCGATCAAGCGTACGATTTCATCTAGGGAAGCGTTATCATAAAAGATGATCCCTTTTCTCCACGAGGTAAGCCGTTCACTATCAACTTCCGTTACCGTATAATGTTCGTCATTCACGAAATAATCGGCTTTTTGGTTCGGATGCAACTGTACCAATTCTTTCTCATGCGCGTTATTCAGGCTCACCTTTCCTTCTACCAAGATCACGGAGATCTCGTTTCCTTGATCGGAGGTCTGTACGCTGAAAGAGGTTCCCAGTACCTTGACCGATAAGCCGGAAGCATCAACTATAAAAGGCTGCTCGCTATTGGGAGTAACCTCAAAGAAGGCTTCTCCTTTGATTTTGACCTCTCGTACGGAAGAGGCGAAGACCTCCGGATAGCTTAGCTCGGAATTCTCTCTCAAATAAACGGAACTACCATCGGGTAAAAGGATCGAACGATCCTCTTGCGCAGCTATAATCGTTTGCCATTCGGCATTTCCTGTTCCCGCTTTTCCGCCTTGATTCAAGAAATAGACGGTAACTCCGGATACAAGCAATAGTAAGACCACCGCTGCTATCGAGAACCATATTCTTCGGGAAGAAGTTGAGACCAAGGAAATAACCGGTGCCTCTTCGGTTTGCGATTGAGATTCCGAGGGCGTGATGATCGAAGCGATCCGATTCCATTTCCGGTCCGTTTCCGGATCGGCTTCAGTCTCTTCCAAAGGATTCCATTCGGCGGTTCGCTTCCGGAAAGCGGCCTCCCATTCCTTGGAGGCATGGATGGCTTGAAGCAACTCCGCTTCTTCCTCCGGTGTCGCCTTGCCTTTCAGATACCGTGTAATTATATGTTCGAATCGTTTATTCTCCATTTTCCTGTTTTACTAAATCTTTATTACCATTTCCAAAGACTAAGGAGCGTTCCCAGTAATAAGGCATAACGCCTTAATCCATCCCGGAATCGTTTCAAGGCACGAGTGATGTGTTTCTCCACCACTTTCTCCGTAATAGCCATATGTTCCGCTATCTCCCGGTTTTTCAAGCCATTCAGACGGCTGAGAACGAACGCTTCCTTGCATTTGGGCGGTAGTTCCTCCATAATCTGATCGATCGAGTCGGACAGTTCCTTTTGGATCAGCAAGGAGGAAGGGTCGGGTACGAAATCCGCCGCGTATAATCGCTCGGCAGTCTCGGTATCCGGTATCCGTTGCTGTACCGTATCGGCTATCTGACGGTGTTTTAAATAGTTTAGACAACTATTCCTTACCATCATGAAAAGAAAAGAGGTCAGCGAGATGTTATCCAGCAACTCCCTTCTTTCCCATAATTTCAAGAATACATCCTGTACGATATCCTCCGCCTCGTTTGTATCGTTGGTGTATTTCTGGGCAAATGCCTCTAAACGGGGAGAGAACTTGCGAAAAGCGTATTCGAACGCCTTTGCGTTGCCCCCTCTGATCTTATCGAAAAGAAGACGATCATCCGTTAGATACAATTGCTCACACATACCACTTTAGATAAAAGATTGAGGCAAATGTAACAAAAGTATTCTATTTTATGATCAAATCAATTTATTATATAACAACTAGGCCCGCTTTTACCCGCCCTTTATTCCTGTAAGATTATTTTATGTCCGAGAAGGGGGGGATTCCCCCTCTTGGTTGTTTTATCAAGCAAACGAAATAAATAAAATTAATTTAGTAATCTTAAATTGTAAAGCATGAAAAAGCATTTCTTCTCTTTGCGGGAAAGAGGTTTGTTCCTACTTCTTTTGGGACTTTTTCTTTCCTTTAGCAGTTATGCTCAAGACATTACCGTAAAAGGTGTAGTGAAAGACTCTAAATTCGGCGATCCGATTATTGGAGCTAGTGTCCTTGTGAAAGGAACAACGAATGGTACGATTTCCGATATGGACGGAAATTTCACGTTGGCAGCTCCGAAAGACGGGACTCTGACCATCTCTTATATCGGTTATAAATCACAAGAGATCCCGGTAAATGGACAGCAGAACCTGAATATCATTCTGGACGAGGATGTAGAGGCGTTGGACGAGGTGGTAGTAGTAGGTTACGCTACCGGTAGCAAGCGTACGATCTCCGGTGCGGTAGAGCGTATCAAGAAAGAGGATATGAACCAAGGTGTGGTAAACACGCCGTTGGAATCCTTGAAGGGTAAGGTTGCCGGTGTGGTAATCTCCAAGACGGGTGGCGACCCTGCCTCTAAGCCTTCTATCCGTGTACGTGGTACGACCTCTTTGTCCGGTGGTAATGATCCCTTGGTGATTATCGATGGCGTATTCGGTGATTTGAGCATGTTGGACGCGATCGCTCCCGCCGACATCGAGACGTTCACGATCTTGAAGGACGCTTCCGAGACCGCTCAGTACGGCTCACGTGGTGCCGCCGGTGTAATCGTAGTGACTACGGTGAAAGGTAAGAACGGTATGAAGACGTTGAGTTATAACGGCAACTTCGGTATCAGTAACGTTTATAAGAACTTGAAGATGTTATCCGCCGATGAGTTCCGCTCTACGGCGAAGGCGTTAGGCATGACTCCGCTGGATATGGGAGGTAATACGAATTTCTTCGACGAGATCGAGCAATTGGGTTATACGCAGAATCATAACATCTCTTTCGGCGCAGGTAACGACGATTCGAATTATCGTGCTTCTGTAGGCGTGATCGATCAACAGGGTATTATCAAGAATAGCGGTATGAAGAATTATACGGCTAAACTGGACGCTTCCCAGAATATGTTCAACAATAAGTTGAAAATCGAGTTCGGTATGTTCGGTTCCTTGAAACAAGTGGATTATACGAACGATTATGAGAAAACTTTCTATTCGGCCGCCACTTACAACCCGACCTTCCCTACGCATAAGAATGAGGATGGCAAATGGGATGAGGATCCCTATGCGAACGAGATCCAGAACCCGCTGGGACGCCTTGAGATACAGGATCGTGAGAAGAACGCTTACGTGAACGTACACGGTAAATTGACTTGGACGATTCTGGACGGGTTGAAACTGAGCGCATTCGGCTCTTATACGTATAACGTGAAGGAGAACATGAAGTATATCCCGAAAGATTTGAAGGCGATTACGCAAACTTCCGACGCTCATGGTTACCGTGCGGATAATAAGCAGAATATCTTGATGGGTAATATCCAGTTATCCTATAATAAGGATTTGAATGAGAAACATCATATCGACGCTTTGGCCTTGGTAGAGGGACAAAAATATCATTATACGGGATTTAGCGCCGGTGCCCGTGGCTTTGAGACGGATTACTTCGGTTATAACAATCTGAAAGCGGGTGGTACGGTGAAATACGGAGACGTGACTTCTTTCCAAAACGAGAATCGTCTGGCCTCATTCATGGGTCGTTTCAATTATATGTATGACAACCGTTTTATCGCCACCGTGAACTTACGTGCGGACGGTTCCTCTAAATTGGGTATGAATAATAAATGGGGCTTCTTCCCTTCCGCTTCCGCCGCTTGGGTGTTGAATGAGGAGGCTTTCTTGAAAGACGTGGATTGGCTGAGCCAGTTGAAACTACGTGCGGGTTATGGTCTGACCGGTAACCAAGATGCTATCGAGGCTTATAACTCGTTGGCTTTGATGAGCCCGAACGGTGTGACTTCCGTCAATGGAAATTCTACCGCTACCTATGGCTTTACACGTAACTCGAACCCGGACTTGCGTTGGGAGGTGAAAAAGACATTCGATGTGGGTGTGGACGCTGGTATCCTCGATGGCCGCTTTACGTTGACCGCCGATTGGTATACTTCCAAGACTACGGATCTGTTGTATAAATACGCAGTTCCGGTTCCTCCGTTCGTATATCCGGAATTATTGGCGAACTTGGGAGAGATGACCAACTCCGGCGTGGAATTGGCTGTAAGCGGTGGTATCGTGAAGACAAAGGATTTCGATTTCAACATGGGCGTGAATTTCTCTTACCAGAAGAATAAATTGAACTCCTTGAGCGGTTCTTATATGGGACAAGAGTTGCAGGCGAAACAATATATGGATCTGTCCAGTATGAGTGGTGCCGGTTTCGTAGGAAACAACCGTGTGGTTTATCAGATGGTAGGCCAGCCTGTCGGAGTGTTCTACATTCCTCGTTGCTTGGGCTTGACTCCGGCTTTGGATGAGAATGGAAACGCTATCGAAGGCCGCTATATCTACAACTTGGATCAGACGATCGATGGAAAAGAGGGTTTGGATACCAATGATGGTGGCGACCGTTATATCGCCGGACAAGCCATGCCGAAATATTATCTGGGAATGAACTTCAGCTTCCGCTACAAACGCTTTGACTTGATGACGCAGATGAACGGCGCTTTCGGTCATAAGATCTTCAACGGTACATCGCTAGCTTATATGAACTTGAGCCAGTTCCCTACATACAACGCGTTGGCTAAGGCTCCGGAAAGCAAGATCTACGACCAGTCGATCTCTGATTATTGGTTGGAAAAGGGCAATTATTTGAATATCGATTATATTACGTTGGGTTACAACATCGATTGCAAGAAGATCGAGAAATACGTGAAGAATATCCGTGTGACATTCTCGGTGAACAACGTGGCTACGATCACGGGTTACTCCGGCTTGTCTCCGATGATTAACAGTACGACGGTCGATAAAGATAATAATGACCTAGGTATGGATAACAAACGTTTCTATCCGTTATCCCGTACGTATTCATTAGGTTTGAGTGTTAACTTCTAAATCCATTTAAAGAGTCATGAAAAAGAAATTTATATATAGCTTTATGATAGCCGCTGCCGCCGCGGCATTTTCTTCCTGTTCTAATTTTTTGGAAGAGCGTCCTACAGACGCGTTTGATGAGGAGACCGCGTTCCAAAGCCCTACGTTGGTCTATGTAAACACGGTTGCGAGCCTGTACAATAATATGTTCAAGATCATGGGTAACGACCGTCATGTATATGACTTGAATACCTTCTCCAGCGATGAGGCTATGCTTCCTTGCCGTATCGGCGACTGGGAAGATGGCGGTTTATGGCAGAATATTTTCTTACACCGTTGGGGCACGATGAATGATTTGACCAAGAACTCTTGGGATTTCTTGTATGAGCAGATCGGAAAATGCAACCAGAGTGTTGATAAGTTGCAAGCCTTTGCCGAGGAACAACCGGACGTGGAATATTTCAAGGTTTATCTGGAAGAGGTCCGTGCGGTCCGTGCGTTTTTCTATTATGAGTTGTTGGATTTGTTCGCTCGTGTTCCGTTGGTAACTTCCTCTACGACACCGATGTCTGAGGTAAAGCAATCTGAGCGTAGCGTTGTATTTAACTTTGTCCGTTCGGAGTTGGAGGAGGCGTTGCCTTATCTTTCAGATAACCGCAGTAACCAAAAAGGTGAGTATTACGGACGTATTACCAAGCCGGTGGCTTATATGATCTTGGCTAAGTTGGCGTTGAATGCGGAGGTTTATGCGGACGACAATTGGACGGACGGCAATCGTCCGGCTGGAAAGAACATCAAGTTTACCGTTGACGGTAAAGAGATGAACGCTTGGGAAGCTACGATCGCCTATGTGGATAAGCTGGAGGCTTTGGGCTATAAATTGCAGGGAAACTTCTCGGAGAATTTCGCCGTAGCGAACGAGACCTCGGTTGAGAATATTTTCACGGTTCCTATGGACCCGGTCGCTTATCCGGACGCTAAGGACTACAATTTGGTACGTACCCGCCATTATGATCATGCAACCGCTTACGGCCAATCCGGATGGAATGGCTCTTGCGCTACGGTGAAGGCGATGAACGTGTTTAAGTTCGGTACGGCGGATGAGGATCCTCGTTGTAAGCTTACTTATTTTACAGGCGAGGTGACCGGCCCGGATGGAAAGACGATCTATACGGAATGGGACGGACAGAAAGTGCCTTTGAAATATGAGCCGAACGCCCCGAAGGTATATATGGATGCCTCCGATGGTTTGTTGGTGAAGACCGCCGGAGCTCGTATGGCTAAATATGAGTTCGACCAAAATGCTCAGGATGGTGGAAACTTGCATGGAAATGACTGCGTGATCTTCCGTTTCGCCGACGCGTTGCTGATGAAGGCGGAAGCCAAGATTCGTCTGGGACAGAATGGAGACGATGAGGTGAACCAAGTTCGCAACCGTGTAGGCGCCAAACCGCTACAAAACGTAACGCTGGATACGCTATTAGACGAGCGTATGCTTGAATTAGCTTGGGAAGGCGTACGCCGGCAGGATTTGATCCGTTTCGGCAAGTTTACCGAGGCTACGGTAGACCGTTATGTAGGCGTGAAACATTCCGCCAGCTCACTGGATTATCAAGAGGATAAGACGGGATATACAACGGTATTCTCCATCTATGCCGATATCCTTAGCCTGAATCCTAACTTGACACAGAATCCGGGATATTAATACGATTCATTTTAATCTTTAAGGCTTTATCAGGGGGCTGTCCGTTATTGGGCAGCCCTTTCTTCTTTTTGCTTGATTTTCCCTAGGTATCTTCGGGAATTTCCATCTACATAACGACGTACAGCAAAGAGCGCCCGTGCCATCCGATACGGCTTCTGCCGCATATACGCCGGTTACCCCCATAAAATTAGGTAATAGTAATGCCAAAGGAATCAAGAGGATTACTTTACGAAGCAAGGCGATAAAGATAGATATCTTAGCTTGTCCCAACGCTACGAACATATTCTGGCAAGCTCGTTGTAAGCCAAAAATCGTCATACCCGCCAAGAAGATGGGCATGACCCAACGGACGGTATCGATCAACTCCTCGTCGCTTGTAAAAGCGGAGGCTACGGTTGAGGGGAATAAGATCATGAATAGCATGAGTATCAAGTTGAAAGAGAACATAACGATTAGCACGATACGAAAACAATCTTTCACCCGCTGTTTGTCTCCATGTCCGTAATTATAGCTTATGATCGGTACGAATCCTTGGGCGAAACCGGTCAGCGGTACGCTAGCGAATTGCATGGCACTCTGTAAGATAGCCAATGCGCTCACATAGATATCACCAAAATTTTTCAAACTACTATTCAAGACGAAACCCACCAGACTCTCCGTGCTGGCCATGATGAACGGAGAAATTCCCAAAGCGAACATCGAGAGTACGATTCTTCGGTCCAGTCTCATATACCGCCTTTCCAAAGGCAAGGAGGCACGTCTTGAGAAAAGGAAGCTCAATACCCATATGGCACTGCAAGCTTGTGATAGGATCGTGGCGAGCGCGGCGCCTTTTACCCCCATATCCAACCAGAAAATGAAGATAGGGTCTAATACGATATTCAATAAAGCCCCGATCAAAACCGAGCACATAGCGATAGACGGACGCCCTTGTGCGTTGATAAAGGCATTCAAGCCCGTGGATATCTCGACAAACAGAGTGCCCAGTAAATAAATAGAGAGATAATCCACCGCATATCCTAACGTATATTTTGATGCTCCCGTAAAAAGCAGGATCGGTTCCATGAAGGTATAGGTGATGAGGGAAGTGAATATAGTAAATAGGATAAGCAATATAAATCCATTTCCCACTATTTTTCCGGCCCGTTCCCGGTCGCCCTGCCCGAGAGCGATAGCCGCTAACGGCGAACCTCCCGCTCCCACGATAGCGGAGAAAGAAGAGATCAAGATCACGATGGAGGTGGTCACCCCTATACCAGCCAAAGCGTTTGTCCCGATCTCGGGAATATGCCCGATATAGATACGATCTACGATATTGTAAAGTAGGTTGACAAATTGGGCCGCTACCGCCGGAAGCGCCATTTTGAAAACCAGCGGTAGCATACGTTCCGTACCTAGCCTAGCCTCGTATTTGTTCTTCATATTCAATCGGGATTTCAATTAAAATGGCTGCAAAGTTACAAGAACTTGTTGGATTATATAATCGAGTTCCATAAATTACCAGTTAATAAAAAACACTTAATATCTACCACATCTACAATTCCTTCTTATATGCCTTATAAATAAACATCTTATATAGTGGTTGTAGATAGAAAATATCTACAATTATCATTCTTTATCTACCATGTTTTGATAGAAAACGCAAGAAACCAAATTATCGTTTAGGTTCGTGTGTCGTAGTGCCTATATATGTAAAAGTAGTTTCTATTAGGGAAAACAAAAGTTTCGTGCTGAAGAAACTTTAGTTTCTATATAGGGAAACAAAAGTTTTCTGCTTGATAAACTTTTGTTTTTTACCATAAAAACTGCAAATGCTTATATGCTAATATTTTAAATACATAATACAACTAGTAGATACGTAGTGTGCCGCGTCTCCTTGCTGGCTGATCGTATCTCAAAATCACTATTGAAAAACAAATATTTTAGTGGTATTTATAAAATAAATTTTATAACTTGCGTTTAAGTTGTAAACTGTAATCTAAATGAAGAGAACACTAGGACTGACTTTGCTACTTTTCGCTACCCTTTTTTCTTGTATGCGCCAAGAAAAACCATTACCTGCGGAATTATCTCGTGCGGAATCTGTGATGTGGGAGCATCCGGATAGCGCATTATCTATATTACGTTCTATGCCTCAATCATCACTCTCTAGCGGAAAGAACTATGCTACTTGGGCGCTATTGTTGGCACAAGCCCGGGATAAGGTATATGGTAAACGCCTTCCGGATTCGTTGAATATCCCTTCCTCGGATAAGTTGGTTCAAGATGCGATGGATTATTTCGAGAAAGAGGATGACTTGAAAAGGATGGCGCAAGCGTATTATTATAAGGGACAATTATTGGAGGATCAGAAAAAGTTAACGGAAGCGATACCTCTCTTTTTAAAGTCTAAAGATATAATGACAAGGTTGGATGAGCCGCTTTTTACTTATCTGATCTGCCAATCATTAGGAAATACGTATCGTTATCAAGATCTTTATGAAGAATCGTTGGTACAATTAAAGGATGCTTATCAATACGCATTACGATCAGGAAATGGAGAACGGATATCTTATGCTCTATCGGAGCTGGGAAGAACTTATGTGCATATAAATGAGATGGATAGTGCCTTATTCTATTTTGGTAAATCATTGGAAAATGCTAAAAGATTAGGAAATTTAGAACTTGAAGCTATGGCTATGGGAGAGCTAGGCGTTGTTTATAATGAGTTAAGTCAAGGAGAAAAAGCTTTACATTACACTAGAAAAGAGCTTGACTTATGTTTACAAGTATCTTCCTTACATAAGCTTCCTCAAATATATTACAAGATAGGTAGTGCTTTTTGGAGTTTGGGGCAACTAGACTCAGCAAAGGTCTACTTTCAGAAATCTTTAGAAACGGACAATTTGTATACGCTAAGTGAAGCCTATGAAGTGTTATATTATATATGTGTAGAACAAAAACTTTACAAGGAGGCCATAGAATATAATAACCAATATCTTATTTACTCAGATTCGCTACAGGTAATAAATCATGCTGGAGAATTGGCTGAAATTCAGGCTCGGTATGATCATGAGAGATTGTTGAACATAAATAACCAGCTAAAACTAGAAAAAACGAATCAAGAGATAATCGGCTTGTTTGTCACTGCGGTTCTGTTGATTCTTATAATAGTCTATCAATATCGTGTATTGCGGAAGGAAAAATCTTTAGCGCATGCTAGAGAGCAAATACGAATTTACAAGGAATCGATAAGAGAGAATGAGAATCGTATAAAAGAAAATGAGCAATTGATCGCCACGTTAAATAATAAACAGCAGGAAATCGACGAGATTGTTTCAGAGAATAAAAGTTTATTGGATCAAAATGCGGAGTCCCATAAAGAGATAGAGAAATATGAAGAGCTACTGAAATCCTCATATAAGAAACTAGATGAGCAATTACCTTATTTCGATAAATTGAAAGACCTAAAAGAGCATCCTAAATATCTGAAGGATGCAGATTGGTCATTAATCATAAACTGGACAAACTTGCAATACCATCAGTTCTATACACGGTTAGAGAAAGATTTCCCTGATTTCTCCGAATTAGATAAGCGATATTGCTGCTTAATCAAGATGGGGTTCAGTTCTTCCCAAATAGCTGTTTTTGCGAACTCTCTCCCCGAGTCTGTATCCAAACAGAAACAGCGTATCAAACAGCGTATCAAAAAAAGCAAACAAATACCTTCCGACGTAAGTTTCTTACTAGATCAATATCTCAAAGAGTACTAAAAACAGGGGATGTCCATATGCGTGTTTTTAATTTATTGATTATCAGTGTTATCTGGTCTTGATTTGTCCATGTGTGTTCCTTGACTATGTATGAAAATGAGTCTACATTTGTGCTAGACTTTTATACAAAAGATATGCGTTTATACTCCATTATTATTCCTGTTTATAACAGGCCGGATGAGCTTGATGATCTGTTATCAAGCCTTTGCAAGCAAACCTATGTCCATTTTGAGGTTATCGTGGTGG
>OAVV01000901.1_pt1 | contig 18459 bp, 15 predicted proteins | sample 1501401 | NCBI WGS metagenome assembly OAVV01 (sample SAMEA2580098, study PRJEB22360) | human gut metagenome | biome: human gut; feature: human-associated habitat; material: faeces | place: Denmark | collected 2008/2010 | reverse complement strand
ATGATGCTTCATAAGATTTTTTTTATTTTTTCATCACAAAATGGTCACATTTTCTTTTTATATTATAATAGTACTAGCTAATATGACTTATTAAGTCGGCTAATATAATTTTTCATAACTCATGCTTCTTCGATATCTACGGATATCGGAGGAGCACTCCCCGAAATTTTAAGGTGTCTCATGCGAGACACCTTTTTTTGTTATGACGACCGCAAATCTGCAGTGTATCACATCTCTGTCCATTGCAGCAGAATGTACGCTAAGCGTACATCCTGCTATTTACTTCTTAAGATATTTTTTTACATACTGTCCGGTATAGGATCCTTTCACTTTGGCAACTTCCTCCGGTGTTCCTTTGGCGATCACAGTTCCGCCGCCGTCTCCACCTTCCGGTCCCATATCGATGATATAATCAGCAGTCTTGATCACATCCAGATTGTGCTCAATGACGACTACGGTATTACCTCCATCTGAAAGTCTGCGCAGAATCTCGATCAATTTGTGCACATCTGCGAAATGAAGTCCTGTTGTCGGCTCATCCAAAATGTAAATGGTCTTACCTGTGCTGCGCTTGCTGAGTTCTGTTGCAAGTTTGATACGCTGTGCTTCACCACCGGACAGTTCCGTAGATGGCTGTCCAAGTTTTACATAGGAAAGTCCCACATCATATAAAGTCTGGATCTTGCGTTCAATGGACGGCACGTTCTTAAAGAACTCCAATGCTTCCTCCACTGTCATATCCAGCACATCATAAATGTTTTTTCCTTTATATTTTACTTCAAGTGTTTCTCTGTTATACCGCTTTCCTTCGCACACTTCACAAGGCACATAGACATCCGGCAGGAAATGCATCTCAATTTTGATAATTCCATCCCCTGAGCATGCCTCACATCGTCCGCCTTTCACATTGAAGCTGAAACGTCCTTTTTTATATCCTTTTGCCTTTGCATCCGGTGTTCCCGCAAAAAGATCGCGGATCATATCGAAGACACCGGTATAAGTCGCCGGATTTGAACGCGGCGTTCTGCCGATCGGAGACTGGTCAATATCAATCACCTTGTCCAGCTGCTCCAGTCCAAGGATATCGTCATGTTCTCCCGGAATGCACCTTGCACGGTTTAAATCCCTCGCCAGATGTTTGTACAAAATCTCATTTGTCAGCGAACTCTTTCCAGAACCCGAAACACCGGTAATGCAGGTCATAACGCCCAACGGAATATCCACGTCGATATTTTTTAAATTATTTTCCCTTGCGCCCTTGATCGTTAGAAAGCCTGTCGGTTTTCTGCGCTCCTTTGGAACCGGGATCTGGATTCTTCCGCTCAGATATGCCCCTGTGACAGAATCCGGGTTCTGCATGATCTCTTCTGCAGTGCCGCACGCAACCACTTGTCCACCATGTGAGCCGGCTCCCGGTCCGATATCCACAATGTAGTCCGCCGCCCTCATCGTATCCTCGTCATGTTCCACAACGATCAGCGTGTTGCCAAGGTCTCTTAAATTCATCAATGCCCCCAGAAGCTTATCGTTGTCTCTTTGGTGCAGTCCGATCGACGGTTCGTCCAGAATATAGGCAACTCCCACAAGACCGGAACCAATCTGGGTTGCAAGACGGATACGCTGTGCCTCACCACCGGACAGTGTTCCTGTCGCTCTCGACAATGACAGATAATCCAGTCCAACCTCATTTAAAAATCCCACTCTTGCACGGATTTCTTTTAAAATCGGGTCGCCGATCAGATGCTGCTGCTTTGTGAGTTCCATCTGATCTACAAATGTCTTAAGATTCTTCACCGACATGGAGGTCATCTCATAAATATTTTTGTCCGCAACCGTTACTGCGAGGGATTCCGGTTTCAGACGCTGTCCATGGCAGGCTTCACACGGCGTGATACGCATAAACTGTTCATACTCTGCTTTCATCGTCTCAGAGGAAGTCTCACGGTATCTTCTCTGCACATTGCGGATCAGACCGTCAAATGCGACATCATACACGCCCTCACCGCGCTGTCCTTTATAGCGTACTTTCAGTTCTTTTCCGTGTGTTCCATTGATCAAAACATCTTTTATCTCATCCGGATATTCCCGGAACGGTGTATCCAGTGAAAAATGATATTCTTCCGTCAGCGCTTTTAAAATCGCATAGGTGAAGCTGCTCTTATCAGTGCAGGACTGCCAGCCCATCACCTGGATTGCCCCCTCCGAAATGCTCAACCTCTTATCCGGGATCATCAGATCAATGTCAAACTCCATTTTATATCCAAGTCCAAAGCAGGTCGGACACGCACCAAACGGATTGTTGAAAGAGAAGCTTCTCGGCTCCACTTCATCGATACTGATACCGCAGTCCGGGCATGAAAAACTCTCAGAAAACTGAATCGGTTCTCCATCGATCACATCCACGATCATCAATCCGTCTGCCAGCTGCAGTACATTCTCAATGGAATCTGTCAGTCGTTTTTCGATCCCCGGTTTTACCATAAGACGATCCACAACAATCTCGATGTTGTGTTTTTTATTCTTGTCTAACTTGATCTCCTCAGATAGTTCATAGAGATTTCCATCTACAACGACACGGACATAACCGCTTCGCTTTGCCTGTTCAAAAAACTTCTGATGTTCTCCTTTTCTTCCTCTGACCACCGGTGCTAAAAGCTGGATCTTAGTACGCTCCGGCAGCTCCATGATCTGATCGACCATCTGATCGACCGTCTGCTTTTTGATCTCTTTTCCACACTTTGGACAATGCGGTACCCCGATCCTTGCGTAAAGCAGTCGGAAATAATCATAAATCTCCGTAACCGTTCCCACCGTCGATCTCGGATTCCGGTTTGTCGATTTCTGGTCGATGGAAATTGCCGGAGAAAGTCCTTCGATTTTCTCAACATTCGGCTTTTCCATCTGTCCTAAAAACTGTCTTGCATAGGAGGACAACGACTCCATATACCGTCTCTGCCCCTCCGCATAAATCGTGTCAAACGCAAGCGATGATTTACCGGAACCGGAAAGTCCGGTCAGCACAACAAATTCATCTCTCGGGATATCCACATCAATATTTTTCAAATTATGTTCATTCGCACCGCGTATCTTGATATATTTGCGGTTCTCTGATGTTTTCATATATCTGCACCCTTCTATTTTTTATTAAGCAATTGCCTTTCCACCTTATTATTATAAATCCTGAAGCATCGTTTTCAATTGCAGCATCTGGTCGCGGTATTCTGCTGCCGCCTCGAAGTTCAGATCTGCCGCCGCTTTCTGCATCTTCTTCTGAATATCTGCAATCAGCTTCGTCAGTTCCTCCTTGTTCATGGACTCCGGATCTTTCTTGAAATTCAGTTCCTCCTGTGCCACTTTCTTAGATACACTGATCAGATCACGGACAGACTTCTGAATTGTTTTCGGCGTGATGTTATGTTCTTTATTATATTCCTGCTGGATCCTGCGTCGCCGTTCTGTCTCGTCGATCGCATTGCGCATGGAATCGGTAATCTTATCCGCATACATGATGACATGTCCCTCGCTGTTACGCGCCGCACGTCCAATGGTCTGGATCAGGGATGTCTCGGAACGTAAGAATCCCTCTTTGTCTGCATCCAGAATCGCCACAAGTGTAATCTCCGGAATATCCAGTCCTTCCCGGAGCAGGTTAATTCCAACCAGAACATCAAACACATCCAGACGCAGGTCACGGATAATCTCTGCACGTTCCAGAGTATCAATATCCGAATGCAGATATTTTACACGGATACCGAGTTCTTTCATATAGTCCGTCAGATCTTCTGCCATTCTTTTGGTCAGAGTTGTGATCAAAACCTTATGCTTCTTTGCCGTCTCTTTATTCACTTCTCCGATCAGATCATCAATCTGTCCTTCTACCGGCCGGACCACTACCTCAGGATCAAGCAGACCAGTTGGCCGGATAATCTGCTCTGCACGGAGTAATTCATGCTCATCTTCATACGTATTTGGTGTCGCGGAAACAAAAAGCATCTGGTCGATTTTGCTCTCAAACTCTTCAAAATTCAAAGGTCTGTTATCTTTTGCAGAAGGAAGTCTGAATCCATAATCAACAAGTGTGGATTTTCTGGACTGGTCACCCGCATACATTCCTCCGATCTGTGGAATCGTAATATGCGACTCATCCACAATGATCAGGAAGTCGTCCTTAAAATAGTCCATCAATGTATGTGGCGTTGCTCCCGCCGGAAGTCCTGCAAGATGTCTGGAATAATTTTCAATACCACTGCAAAATCCTGTTTCTTTCAACATCTCAATGTCAAAATTGGTTCTCTCTGCGATACGCTGTGCCTCCAGCAGCTTGTCCTCCCCCTTGAAATACTTTACGCGCTCTTCCATTTCCGCTTCGATATTCACACAAGCCTTCTGAATCTTTTCCATCGGAACAACATAGTGTGAAGCAGGAAAAACCGCAAAATGTTCCAGACTGCACTTGACTTCCCCTGTCAGCACATCGATCTCGGTGATCCGGTCAATCTCATCTCCGAAAAATTCCACCCGGATTGCCGTATCACTGTAGTTTGCCGGAAAAATCTCTACCGTGTCACCGCGCACACGGAATGTACCACGGTGAAAATCCATGTCATTTCTTGTGTACTGGATATCGACCAGTGCACGGATGACCTCATCTCTGTCCTTCTCCATTCCCGGACGCAGAGAAACCATCATTCCAAGGTAGTCCTCCGGGCTGCCCAGACCATAGATACAGGAAACCGAGGCGATCACGATCACATCTTTACGCTCTACAAGTGCCGCCGTGGCAGACAAGCGCAATTTATCAATCTCCTCATTGATCGCAGAATCCTTGGCAATATAAGTGTCCGTCTGTGGCACATATGCCTCCGGCTGATAATAATCGTAATAGGATACAAAATATTCCACTGCATTCTCCGGGAAGAATTCCTTGAACTCACCGTAAAGCTGCGCCGCCAGTGTCTTATTGTGCGAAATGATGAGAGTCGGCTTATTCAGCTGTGCGATGACGTTCGCCATTGTAAAGGTCTTACCGGAGCCGGTCACACCGAGCAAAGTCTCAAACTGATTGCCTTCTTTGAAGCCTCTTACCAGTTCTTCGATCGCCTGCGGCTGGTCACCGGTGGGTTGGTATGGGGCATGTAATTTGAAGATTTGTTGTTCCTTTTGCACAAAAATCACCTCCGGGGTTCATAGTAAAAAATTTCACTGAAATCAATTTTCCGACACCATAGTATGGTGTAATTTCAATTGGAATATACAAGTAAATATCTTTTAAGAATATAACACATTTCCATCGATTTGTATATAGTTTATTCGAACACTCGTTCTTTTTATATGTAAAAACAGAGCCTTCAGACTCCTTTGAATCTAAATGCTCTACTTTGCTTTCAGTTTTTTACTCTTTTTGATCAACTCAGCCTGTTTACGCCCCCACTCAGCCACAACACGATTATCATCCAATCTTTCACTCAAAATCACTCTATCATCCATACGCCCACCTAGCAATATTATTCTGATCTGCTGCATCTTTTTCATTGAATATTTAACCTCCTGTCTTATCTTTCACTTCGATTATATCCGTAAGCTTAGACACATCCTGTCATTTTCAATAATTCCCACAAAAAACTGCAGGATATTTCTACCCTGCAGTTTTTAGACTGTTCATTTGCTTATTGCGTCATATACGATTTTTTCCAGATATTCTTTCTTTGAGAAATTACTGCCATCACCAAAGTATGCATTATATGCTACCAAAGCCGTTCGAACATATCTGCTATTCTTTTCAAACAACTTTCTGTTTATCTTTAAGCCAATCGCATCAGCATATTGGCTGCAAAATGTTACGGTTGTTCTTGTGTTACCTTCCCGAAAAGGATGTACCTTCCATAGTCTCGCCAAAGAATCACAAAATTCAACTGTCGCCTGCCTTCTGTCCATGACTTTCCAATGCTTCTCTCTCATATCTGAAAGGATATTGTGAATATCCTTCACAATATCAAATGGATCAGAGTACTCTACGGACATACCTCCAAGAACATCTTCCTCCTTATAGATTGCGATTACACGTGGTTCTCCTGCCCATTCATATAAATCCTGAAAAATATAATGGTGCATCTTTAAAAGATGTTCGGTATTATATTCTCCCGGCAATGGATTCATTGCTAACTCTTTTAAACGATACACCACATAATCAGCCTCTGCATCATCCAGTTGATCCTGTGTTTTAATATCCAGTTTGTTTTTAAGTACATCACTGTTTTCATACAAATATGGATCACGCATTCGCAGGCTCCTTCATCTTATATTTCTTATCAAGAAATTTTTTTACGTCTTCCATGGTTGCTTCACCTGTTTTTTCTTTTTCAATATATTTTTTTAAATCCTCTGTAGGCTCAAGTCCATCTACCCTGATCATTCCGATTGCATAATCCCAAGCTTCTGCATTAGTCATTGTATCAATCCTCCTTTTCTCTTTTTACTATTATACCAAAATCTCTTACATTCTTCACTATTAATTCAATTTTTACTTCACGACGAATTCTGTTCACAATTCCTCTGCTTATTACACAGTTCCCTAGTCCATTTTGCCAATTTTAGCATCTAAAGTCGTGGAAAAGGACGCTTGTTTTGATACGAAATGGACTACATGGAAGCCATCCCGTAGTATGATACAAAGTACTCAACTGCATTCTCAGGGAAGAATTCCTTAAACTCACCGTATAACTGCGCCGCCAAAGTTTTATTGTGCGAAATGATAAGAGTCGGCTTATTAAGCTATGCGATGACGTTCGCCATCGTAAATTCTATGTTGCAATAAAAAAACAAAACCATTTTTTAGTATTGCATTTATACGCTAATTCTACTACAAAGATTTGATTTTGTCTATTATTTATAGAACATTTGTTCTATTTTGTTAATTTCAGTATAACCTCTTCATTGTGGGGAAATTGTTCTTCGAGTTTCTTTCGAGTTTTTTCTAAAAATAACTCGAAAGAAAACTCAAAACACTAAAGTCTCACATAAAACGATTTATTTCCTCGCCTGCTGCTTAGCAAATAATGGGGGAATAGTCCTATCATAAATTGCCTCTATAATACGCTGTCCATCATAGTCTCTGTCACACCCTGTAACTGCAACTGGATTATCCTCTACGCCAAAATAAACCGCTCCACCTTTATTATTTGCAAATGCTATTAATTCATCAACAGCAAGAGATATAATTGTTGTAATGGGTTTCTATTCCGTCCTGCACCTTTTTATTCGTAAAGGTTTTATTTAGTTCCTTGTAGTTCTCGTGGAAATAAACAGTATCTATGTACTGACCATTCCATATAGTACCACTCCAATTTTTGCCATCATCATATGTAACTTGGATAACTGCATCAACCATCATATAGGCTGTGATGTTATTATCTTTCAATTTCATGATTTCGTCGTACCAGCCTTGGTCTTTTGCTCGGATAGTGTTCAAAACATCCTCTAACTGCAATGTATAGGTTGCTACAGTTGTTCCATTTTTCTTGTTGTATTCAATCTCATGCAGATAATCTATATCAAACATGACATATTCACGATTGCCACTTGCATCATGATAATACTCTTTCGTTCCCGGAAGTGTCCTTGAAAACTCCCAAGCAATCGTATGATAAAATGTCTTTGATACTTTTGTCTTATTCTCTGTCTGGAACACATACATTTGCAATTCATTATTGTAAATCACCTGTCTTCCATTTAATGTGTAGTTTTTGTAAAAATCATCTAATTCTGCATCATCTACTCCCTCTGTGTATGATTTTGCACTTACCATTATAAAATTACTAAGTGTAATTACTGCAATTATCAGCAACATCAAAAATCGTCTTATGTATTTTTTCATATTTTTCCTTTCCTAAATGTAGAAAATACCATTAAAATACCATTTGAAAAAGTAAAAAGTAAGCCCCCTTTCGGGGGCAGGCAGTTTTAAGCCACCTTATTTTCTTTTTTTACGAATCACGATAATGATTCCTACAATGATAACAGTTACTACAACGACAATTGCAGTCACACCTGCTAATGGAAGCGGACATGTCTGTGGAATTGACTGTGTATCAATAACTTCTCCACAAACGGTACATTTTAATTCTTTTAAGCCATTGCTGAACAAGGATGCTTCTTTTGTGGTTGTCCATTCTCCATCATCATGACCTGTAGCTTTGATTGTTTCTTCATAAGAATCTCCGCATACACTGCACTCGTATTTTGTATATCCATCTTCGGTGCATGTAGCGTCTTTCTGGTCTACTACTTCATATGAATGTTCCAACATATCTGTTTCTTCTGTGTAAGAATCCCCACATACAGAACATGTATAAGTGGCACTGCCTTTTTCCGTACAAGTTGCATCGACACTATCAGTAACTTGATAATCATGCTGTCCTGTTGCCGGGATAGTCTCTGTTTTCTTTTCATTGGTAAGGGTATTTTTATACTCTTTATATCCATCAGTGGCACAAGTTGCATCTACGGTGGTGGTCACTTTCCAAGCATTTGCGATTTCTTCATCTGAATACTTTTTTGTTTCTACTTTTGTGGAAGTATTTGTTGAAGATGTATCAGATTTAGCCGTTTCCTGTTTTGTGTTTTCAGTTGATGCATTTTGTGACTGACTTCCTGTGGAACTTGTTTTCGCAGATGACGGCGTAAAATCTTGAGGAATCTTTCCCGCATCTTTCCAGCTTTGCATATATTCGAGACAATATCCCTTGTTGAGTACTTCTTCTGCCTTTGCTGCAGAAATTTCATTTGCCAATACTCCTTGATTAATTCCGTCCCAATCTTTAAATTCAATCATTGTTGTTACACTATAATCATTAAATCCGTACTCAGCACTCAGCTCTGCCATTGAAGCAACAAGCATATTTTCGCTTACTACTCCATACCCAGAAAAGACTACTGCTACTAGCATTGCTAATAACACTATCAGTGCATTCTTTCTCCTTCTCTTTTTTACTTCTTTCATAATTTATTTTTCCTCCTTGATTCTGTTAAATGTTTTTAAATCTTCCTCTAATCCATCCATTGTTTGGTCAAAATAGCAGAATCCCATTTTTCCATACAAATCAAATCTGACTTTGAAATTCCTAATATCTCTGCTACTTTACCATGCGATATTTTTTTACTTAATATATGCGGATACAACAACAACACATTTCTCTATAATTCTTTTTCTGCATTTTTCTCTACAACATACGGTTTCATTGCTTCTGGTATGCATATTTCTATTGACGTGTACAACATACATTTGCACTCTTTTTTATAAATCAATGTTCTATGTGTCATTTACATATGCTTTATCTATATGTTGCTTTTGAAACATCTATATGTCTTGTCCATTTTTCACTTTCTAAAGGCAACTCTGTTGTTTCATCCAGCCATTTTAAGCCATGTTTTTTTAAGAATAACCCTAGGTTTCTATCATTCAGCACTGATTTGGGTCCAATTGTAATGTTCTGAATTATCTCGTGCACATATCCGTCAAAATATATTTCCCTATATGGTAAAATCTGTTCATTGTTTGATCTGAACTTAATCTCACTAACCATTGATTTTTCACTTACTTTTGAAGGTAAACATAAAATTCTAAATTCACGTTCTTCTTCAAATGCTGGATTTTTACATATGATTGCTTCATTCAAAATATATGAAGCTACCTTTCTTACTTTGCTGTAAATCTCTGTTTCATTCTCTCCTTGAAGTGCCATTTCTAATTCTTCAATAAAATCATCAAGAGAATCATCAAGTTTCTTCTGTTCTAGCAATTTCATCTGTTCTTTATCATCATATATTATATCCTTACCCACCAACAACTCTGTATCAAGTTTTAATAACCTATTTACATCTATCCCAATAGCCACCCCTTTTCCATCATCTGCATATGATCTCCATTGACTCAAGACGTCATTTCCCTTAGACAGGCAAAAAATAAATGGTACATCTATCTTTTGCAGTAGTTTATTTATCATTTGCTTTATCAGATTCCATTGTTTTAAAATTTCAGCACAATTTTTATTTTTAGCCACATAATTTTTAAGCAGCTCTAACAACCATATAATTTCCGCTGAATCATTCATGAATAATGGATTTCCTAATCGTATTGTTGACGTCTGCATGATATTAAAAAATGTATCTACCGAACAATAATGATAATATATTCTTTTTTCCATAACGTATCCTCTTTTTATTGTTTTTTACTATACGTAGATTATACCATAGTAATATATTATATAAAATGCTAAATTAAGCCCAATGTCTCTCCCCTCAATCACACTCAATACAAAAACAAGCCGTTTCAGAAGTAGACTGATATCTGTTTCCGCACTCTAACATGTATTCTCTGCAGCCGTCTGGTACTGCATAATAACAATATAGATCTGTTGTGCTGTCCCAGTCATAGATCATATCATAGGTTCTTGTCGTGCAGGAAATACCATGATATTTTAACCGTTCTCCGTCCAGACCTTCTATCCTGATATTTGTATACAATTCATTCTGTGATTTTGATAAATGATAACGAATCACCTGCCAACTGTAACCTGTGGGCGCATCTGCGTATTGATACATGGATTTTCCAGATTGGCAGTATTCTCTGATCAGTTTCACTGCAGCATCTCCTGTATACAGCTGATCAATTGTCATCTCACCATCCGAAAGTCCATTTTCCGCATTTTTATCATATGCATGATATAATCCAGTCTCCCCGATTTTGAGCAGATGATAGATATCCGAATACTTCGTACCTGTCGTTCCCTGATTGCTTTTTATAACAAAGCCACTGTTTGTTTTATCCAATTCTTTTTCAATCCGGGTGTCATCTGTCATTATCAGATTTTTCGTCAAATCTGTAATGGTCAAAGATTTTGCAATATGCTCCATCATCGAAAGTTCATTTTTTTCAAGTAAATCATAATCATTGGCTTTTACGCCTACAAACATAGAACACTCATAGTCATCTACAGACACACATGCAAATTTGCCGACAAACATTCCATATGCTTCTGTAGTCAGCGGCACTTTTCCACTGACATCTGCCACTAATTTATAAATACCATCTTTTTCCTCTATTTCACAAGACAATTCTTCCCCCAGCGGATTCATCCATATGCCGTCAAGCGATTCCCCTGCAATAGTATCTTCCATATCGGCAGTATCTTTTAATCTGTAGTTTGTCATATTTTCAACTGCAACTACTATGCTTCCCCTGTCAAGCAGCAGATAGATACTTTTTCCATCTTTAAATAAATAAGTATCTGTGCTGTAATCTTTATGATCCGATATGAATGCAATTGCTGTTGCCTGTTCTAAAAGTTTTTCCGGCATATCAAAGGTCACACCATCTACTGATGTGATTTTTGCGTATGTTTCCTCCTGTCTGCCGTGCATCCGCTTTATGCACACGATACAAACGGCAATAAATGCAAAAACGCAAATTAAATATTTTTTGTATTTCATCTTTTTCTCCTGCTGCATCATGGCACTATCATATCATGAAGCAATGCTTCATGATCAACATCCGTCGCTCGCCGAACACATACATGTGTTCTTCTCGCTTGCACTCATTATATCATAGTTTACATTACTTTTTGAGATTTCCCCACATATATTTTCGTTGAATTTCCAAGTGCTGTGCAGTATAGTATAACAAACAGAAAGGGCACTTATGAATAAGAAAGTTAATGACAAAAAGTTTCAATTAAGTTTTAAGGGGCTTGGAATTTATATTGCAGTTCTTGCATTTATTTCTCTTATATTAAATTTTGTTATTTCAATTTCCAATATTAAGTCCGGTTCCATGGAACCAACTCTCATGACCGGTGATATTGTGGTTGGCAACCGATTAGCTTATGTTACCAGCAGTCCGCAGAGAGGCGACATTATTTTCTTTCACTTCAATGATCAGGTTTACTGCAAACGAGTCATTGGTGTTGCGGGTGATAACATTGTATTCCGTGATGGCTATGTATACATTAACGGAAATAGACTTGACGAGAGTTCTTATCTTGATGAAGATTTCGAAACAAACTGCACCGACACCTTTACTGTTCCAGACAATTGCGTTTTTGTTCTTGGTGATTACCGGGAAAATTCATATGATTCAAGATTTTTCGATACTCCTTATATCTCAGAGGATGTTATTATCTCCAAAGCTGTCATTGATATCAGCAAAAAAATCAGAGCATTCAGACTCCTTTGAATCTAAATGCTCTGCACATTTTATTTCTATTCTGCAAATCTTCCACAGCACTGTTTGTATTTCTTTCCAGAACCGCATGGACACGGATCGTTTGGATAAATCTTTGCTGCTGCACGTTTCTTCGGTTCAGCAGGAGCTGAATCATCCTTGTTCGTTCCGGTTACTTTTGCAACCTGCTCACGTTCTACTTTCTGTTCAATCTTCACATGATATAACAGGCGGATCGTATCTTCCTGAATATTGGCTGTCATCTCATCAAACATATCGAATCCTGCCATCTTGTACTCAACAAGCGGATCTCTCTGTCCATATGCCTGAAGTCCGATACCCTGACGAAGCTGATCCATGTCATCAATGTGATCCATCCATTTTTGGTCAATCACTTTCAATAAGACAACTCGCTCTAACTCACGGAACTGTTCCGGTTCAGGGAACTCTGTCTCTTTTGCTTCATATAACTTCACTGCTTTCTCTTTCAGGAGATGCTTAAGTTCCTTGTTATTCCTGATATCAGCAATCGTTTCTTCCGTTATAGGTTCCAGAGGAATGATAGGAAGCAGTAACTGATTCAGTTCATTTAAATTCCACTCATCTTTTGGAATCTCAGAAGAAATACAGGTGTCCACACAACTCTCTACGCGGTCTGTGATCATCTTGAAAATCGCATCTCTCATGCTCTCTCCATTTAACACGCGCAGACGCTCTTTGTAAATAATCTCTCTCTGATCATTCATAACCTGATCGTACTCCAACAGATTCTTTCGGATTCCGTAGTTATTAGCCTCAATCTTCTGCTGTGCTTTCTCGATGGCAGAGGTAAGCATCTTGTGCTGGATCTGTTCATTTTCCGGAACACCAAGTGCATTGAACACATCCATCAGTTTATCAGAGCCAAAGAGTCTCATCAGATCATCTTCAAGTGAAATGAAGAACTGTGATTCTCCCACATCTCCCTGACGTCCGGAACGACCGCGGAGCTGATTGTCAATACGTCTTGATTCATGACGTTCCGTACCAATGATCTTTAAACCGCCTGCTGCTCTTGCGTCGTCATCAAGCTTAATATCCGTACCACGGCCTGCCATGTTTGTCGCGATCGTAACTGCTCCATGCTGTCCGGCACCTGCTACGATCTCAGCCTCCAGTTCGTGGAACTTCGCATTTAATACAGTATGAGGGATTCCCTCTCTTTTTAACATGCCGCTGAGTAACTCAGAAGTATCAATGTTGATCGTACCAACCAGTACCGGCTGTCCTTTCTCATGTGCCTTCTTCACTTCCTCGACAACTGCACGATATTTTTCTTTCTTGGTCTTATATACGGCATCATGATGATCTATACGCTGGACCGGTTTATTGGTCGGGATTTCAATAACGTCCATACCGTAAATATCACGGAACTCCTTTTCCTCTGTGAGTGCTGTACCAGTCATACCGGCCTTTTTGTCAAATTTGTTAAAGAAGTTCTGGAATGTGATCGTTGCAAGCGTCTTGCTCTCACGTTTTACTTTTACATGCTCCTTCGCTTCGATCGCCTGATGAAGTCCGTCTGAATAACGGCGTCCCGGCATAATACGTCCGGTAAATTCATCAACGATCATGACCTCGTTATCTTTTACCACATAGTCCTGATCGCGGAACATCAGATTATGTGCTCTCAGAGCAAGGATCACATTGTGCTGGATCTCAAGGTTCTCTGCATCTGCAAGGTTATCGATCTTGAAGAACTGCTCAACCTTTTTCACACCTTCCTGTGTCAGGTTGACAACTTTGTCCTTCTCGTTGACAACAAAGTCTCCTGTCTCTTCCTGTTCAATACCCATGATGGCATCCATCTTGGAGTACTCCGGCACATCCTCACCACGTTTTAACTGTGTTGCGAGAATATCGCACGCTTCATATAGCTTGGTGGATTTACCACTCTGACCGGAAATGATCAGTGGTGTTCTCGCCTCGTCGATCAATACTGAGTCGACCTCATCGATGATGGCATAATGCAATCCACGCTGAACAAGCTGCTCTTTGTAGATCACCATGTTATCTCTCAGATAATCGAAACCAAGTTCGTTATTTGTAACATAAGTAATATCGCAGTTATATGCTTCCCTGCGCTCATCGTTCGTCATGGAATTTAACACGACACCGACTTTCAGTCCAAGGAATTCATGAACCTGTCCCATCCACTCAGAATCTCGTTTCGCAAGGTAATCATTGACAGTTACGATGCAGACACCTTTGCCTTCCAGTGCATTCAGGTATGCAGGCAGTGTAGAAACAAGTGTCTTACCTTCACCGGTCTTCATCTCTGCAATACGTCCCTGGTGAAGAATGATACCACCGATAATCTGTACGCGGTAATGCTCCATGCCGAGCACACGTTTTGCTGCTTCACGAACCGTTGCAAATGCTTCCGGCAAAAGGTCATCCAAAGTCTCGCCCTTTTCCAGGCGCTCTTTATATTCTTTTGTTTTGTTTCTTAATTCTTCATCGGAAAGTTTCTGCATAGAGTCACGATATGACTCTACTTTATCAACAAGCGGATAGATTCTTTTCAGCTCTCTCTCGCTGTGTGTCCCGAAGATTTTTGTCAATGCTCCCATAAAAACTCCTATTCCTGTCCCGGCTCTGTTATTTGAAAAATTTCTGCCATTTATGCAGAAACCTCGCACGGTATCGCTATTGTAACACTTTTTAGGCTTCACCACAACAAAAATAGGCGTAAACGATTTGTGAATTTTTTATTAACTGAAAATTATCCTGTCGGATTTATGTATACATAATTTAATTGCCGTCCTCCGCAGCAAAACAGCAAGTGTTTTACTGCTAAGCCAACAGTAACCCTCCGCAAACAGATATCTTTATTTTTTTATATTATGTACATATTTTTAATTATAAGCTATAATTCTATTGCAAGATGATGAAGATACTCTTATCCCCTATTATTTATGAAAGGTGGTGTTCTAATGACTTTACCACAGGAAAGAATCTATACTACAGATGATATTTATAACCTCCCGGAAGGGGAACGCGCCGAACTGATCGATGGTCAAATCTATTACATGGCTCCACCCACACGCAGACATCAGCTTATAGCCGGCAATCTCTTTACCATCATTAACACCTATATAAAATCAAGAGGGGGTTCGTGTGAGCCATATATCGCTCCATTTGCCGTTTTTCTAAATGCAGATGACAAAAATTATGTTGAACCGGATATAAGCGTCATCTGCGACAAATCCAAACTCACAGATAAAGGCTGCAATGGTGCACCAGATTGGATTATAGAAATAGTATCATCTGGCAGCAGACGAATGGACTATTACACAAAACTATTCAAATACCGTACTGCTGGTGTTCGTGAATACTGGATTGTTGATCCAGACAAAAAACGGATTACTGTATACGATCTGGAACATGGGGATATTGACGAATACTCATTCTCAGATACGATTAACGTAGGAATCTATCCAGATTTATGTATCGACTTTAACAATATAAACAACTAACTCATGCCCCGGTATAACATCCGGGGTATTTTGATTTTCCAAAAAAAGAACTTGTCGAACACTTCCGGGATGATATATAATGTATGGAATCGTATCATCAAAAGAGGAGGTCTGCATATATTATGAAGTATGTATACAAAACAAAAGGTACATGTTCCACTCTGATTGAGTTGGAATTAGAGGGAAATATTGTTCACAATGTAAAATTCACCGGTGGATGTAATGGAAATCTTCAGGCAATTCCAAAGCTTGTGGAAGGTCTTACCGTTGAGCAGGTAGAACAGAAAATCGGTGGAATTTCCTGCAACGGACGCGGAACTTCCTGCGGAGACCAGCTTGCCAAAGCCTGTCGCGAAGCCTATGAAGCAGAGCAGAAATAAACCGGAGTTTCACTAGCATAGTGTCGCAGATTCTGTGGTGCTTTCTTAGGGCTTGAAGGGCAGATATAAGCGTCCTCTCGCAAGTCGTGATTTTATAGGTTTATGAAAAGAAAAACGGTACAGACGAAATATGATGTTCCTGCTCGCCGGGCATTCCGACAAGCCTCTGAAGAGTCTTGTCTCCATGGCTCACAAAGGAAATCATATTTGTCTGCACCGTTTTTCTTTCATTTACGTTACGAATGACTTGCGAGAGGACGCTTATATTTGCCCAATCAACATCATGAATCGCACCACAAAATCTGCAATTTACGTTATGGAACTCACGGTCAGGGGATGAGTGCCTATATTGGGTTCTGCCGCACGTAATCTAGAATGACGGGTTTTCACAACTTATCTTCTAATTGCTCTCTGCGTCATTTTCCACATCATTTTTCCCATATAGAGCGGATAACAATAACATAATTTCATTTGTAATGATTGACTGAAAGAATGACAGATTACGAATTTCTTTGACCAAACATGATCAGCAAGTCCCTTTCCTATTTTTTCAGCATCGGCCATAAATTCTTTGGGTACGGGAAGTTCTGAAGAAGATGCTGTATTTGTAAGTGGCGGGTGCATAATATGGAATGTTATTCCATAATCTTGGTTTTCAATCTCAAGACATTTGGCAAGAGATTCTATTGCACCTTTTGAAGACGCATAAGGTGATATATTACCGAAGCCTGTAACCCCAACACCGGAACTGGTAAATATGATTCTACCCTCTTTCTTCTCACGCATAAATGGGAGAATTAATTTTGAAAGTCTTAATGCTCCAAAATAATTGACATCCATTACTTTTTTGTATACTTCGTAACCTGTATCTTGCTCATTAGCAAACGTACAAAGGCACGCATTGTGAATTGCTATATCTACATTTCCAAATTCTTTGATTGATTTTTTTATGCCCTCTGATAATGAATCCTCATCTGTTGCATCCGATCTGATAATGAGAAGAGAATTCTGATACCTCTTTTTTAATTCACTTATGTGGTCGTCTTGAATGTCCAAAACCGTCACGTTGTTTCCCTTTTCCAGTAAACGAATTGCCATGTAATAACCAATGCCCCGATTAGCGCCTACAATTAATATATTTGACATATTCAATCCTCCTGAAACATTCTATTGATATATGTGAAAGTTTCTTCACTAAAAGCTTCTTTTTTTGTTTTTGTCAATTTCCCATTTAATAAATATTTAAATGTAAGCATTGTAATACTTGCAAAAAAATCATTACTAACTTTTATTGCTTGTTGTTCACTCAAAATTCCAAGCTTGCTAAGCATCATAAATGATTGTGTTTGAATTTTATGAGGGAGTTCAAATAGATAACGTTCATACAACATTCTCATATTTTCGTTATGAAATTGTTCGATCATCATAAAGCGCATCATTTGATTACAAAATGTATCAAATAAATATTGTTCAAAATAAAACTCCCGTAGCCAATCCCATGAAAATGCGTTAACATTATGTGAATCAGACATTGATGCCTGCAACATATCTGTAAGTTCTTTCATATGGCTCTCAAACTTTTCTACAAGTGAGTCTAAAATATCTTGTTTATTTTTGAAATGATAGTAAATAGAGCTTTCTTTTATATTCACAGCTTTTGCAATATCTCTTATTGATACAGAATCATAACCTGATTTAGCAAACATATCCAACGCCTTTTTTAAAATAAGTTCTTTTGTTTCCATAGCGTCTCCTTGCACCTAACAGTTGTTAGATGCATTTTATCTAACAATTGTTAGGTTGTCAAGAAAAAATGTATTATTTCGTTCAAAGCCATATTGTTTTTATTCTTTTCAGTTCCATATTCTTACCATTCGGACAAGAAGTATCCCTCGCTCAAAGAGATTTGTCAATTTCAAGTATACAATTCTTTAGTAAACAAATCATTCTATTTTATTCTATTAAAATTTATTTAAAGAAGTCCTAATTCATTTATTTCAAGGATGCAGATTGAGTTTTGACCTTATCTTATAGGCACTCCTCCAATAACCGTGAGTTCCATAACGTAAATTGCAGATTCTGTGGTGCGCTTCATAGCGTAAATCGGGCATGTATAAACGTCCTCTCACAAGTCATTCGTAACGTAAATGAAAGAAAAACGGTACAGACAAATATGATTTCCTTTGTGAGCCATGGAGCTGGGATTCTAACAATCATGGAAGCTTCAGCTGAACATGATTGTTGTTCAGAAGCCCAGCGGAATGCCCGGCGAACAGGAACATCATATTTCGTCTGTACCGTTTTTCTTTTCATAAACCTATAAGATCACGACTTGTGAGAGGAC
>OAVV01000869.1_pt1 | contig 19275 bp, 16 predicted proteins | sample 1501401 | NCBI WGS metagenome assembly OAVV01 (sample SAMEA2580098, study PRJEB22360) | human gut metagenome | biome: human gut; feature: human-associated habitat; material: faeces | place: Denmark | collected 2008/2010 | reverse complement strand
CTGGAAGCTTTGCTGGCTACCCCGGTGGGCGTGATGTCCCGCCTCATTTCCGGAATGCTCCCCCTGCTGAAACCGGGCGTGCTGGTGACGGACGTGGGTTCCGTGAAGGGCTGCGTCCACCAGTCCGTGGGTTCCGCTCTGACGGAAACCGGCGTGGCGTTTATCGGCTCCCATCCCATGGCCGGTTCTGAAAAGCAGGGCATGGAGCATGCCTCCGGGGAACTTTTCCGGGACGCCACGTGCATTCTGACCAATGACGAGCACGTGCATGAAGACATGCTGCTGCTGCTCCAGCGGTTCTGGGAGCGCGTGGGCTGCCACTGCATCCGCATGAAAGCGGCGGACCATGATTCTTCCGTAGCCCGCATTTCCCATATACCGCATGCCTTGTCCGCCCTGTGCGTCCACACCGCCTTGGACGGGGGGGATGTGAAGCTGCTGGGGCTGGTGTCCGCCGGCGGTTTTCGCGACACCACCCGCGTTTCCATGGGGGAACCGTCCATGTGGGCGGAAATCCTGACGGAGAATGCCCCCGCCGTCCTGGACCGGCTGGACGAAGCCCTGTCCCAGTTGGGGGAGGTGCGGAACCGGCTGGCCTCCGGAGACAAGGAGGCGCTGCGGGAATGGCTGAAGGCCGCGGCGGAGAGCCGGGCGCAGGCTCTTGGCCTGTGAGAGGCGCCGGGAGCGTTCTGCTGCCGGATGTGCCTTTGCAGGAAGGGAAAGGAACGGCCTGTTATCAAATTGTTAACAATCCGGGATGGACGGCCCGATGTTCCGTTTTATACTTGCCCCATGCGTTTATCCAACATGAATACCCCGCGCCGCCGCCAGGGGCGTGGTTTGCACCGTGCCGCCGCCATTGGGAGCCTGCTTGTCCTCGGGCAGTCCGCCTATGCCGAGACTAAACCCGCCGCCGCAGAGGAGGGCGTGCAGGAAATGCCGGAACGCGTGATGACCATCCGTTCCAAGTCCCTGCGGGCGGAGACGGTCAGTTCCGCCACCCTCACGAACATGAAGACGGAAGAAGTTCCGCAAACGGTAAACGTTATTACGCGGGATCTGATGGATTCCAAGGGTTCCGATTCCCTGGTGGAGGCCCTGCGCATGGATTCCTCCGTCAATACGGGGGGGGACATGCTGCTGTCCCGCACGGCGGACCAGTACACCATCCGCGGTTTTGCCGGCACCGATGTGCAGATAGGCAACATGCCTCTTCCCCGCGGCATGGGATACGGCATGGATACGTCCCTGATAGAAAATATTGAAATTGTCAAAGGCCCCATCGGGTCCATTTCCGGCGGCCAGACCAGTACGCTCGGGGCATACGGCGCCGGCGGTTCCATTAACCTGATCCTGAAGGCGCCTGATTTTGAGGAACGGACGGAGTTGACGGCTTACGCCCGTCTTTCCCATCACGGGCAGAAGTACCGCGTAACTATGGACGACACCCGGTACAGGGGTAATGAAACGGACGGTTTTGCCCTGCGCACGGTGGTAGCCACCGAGTATGAACGCCCGTTCTGGCTGAGCAACGGAGCCAACGGTGGCCAGAAGTACACGGTTTCCCCCATTTTCCGCTGGCAGCATGATTCCCGTACCAAGACGGTGCTGACGACCAGTTTCCAGTACCAGAATTCGCCGACGACGATGGGCATCCCCGTGCTGGGCGGCCACTTTGTGGGGCCGTATGACGCCTGGTACGGTTCTCCGAGCGGAAGGCTCAATTCCAAATCCCTGCTGGCGATGCTGGATTTCGAGCGCAAGCTGGAGAAGGTCTGGACAATCCGCATCGGCGGCGGCATGGGGTACAGCGATGTGGATTACAATGTCTGGGGCATTTCTTCTTCCGCCGGACGCGGAATGAGCACGGAGGATTATTACAACCAGATGATCGCTTCCGGAAAGGCCAAATACGAAGCCGCGTGGAGCGACGAGTGGAACATCAACTGGAATTTCTATTCCAACGCGCTGGCGGAGTTCAAGACCGGACAGGTGGAGCATGAAGCCCTGATGGGCGTTTCCTACACGGGGAGCAGCACCTATGGCGACGGTTCCAGCCTGGTGACGAACGCTACCGCGAACACGAACGGCTATTTCTCCCTGTACAATCCTCCGCCCTTTTTCCCCGCCGGGCGCGACTATTCCGGAGCCAATGCGACGGATACCGTGGTTCAGCGGGCGGGCGTCCTGCTGCAGGATGTCCTTAGCTACGGACAGTGGCGTTTCCTGGCCGGTGTGCGCGGGGACGCGCATTTCAGCCTGGACAACAATTACGCGTTTGCGTGGAGCCCCCGTTTCGGAATTACCCGCATGTTCGGTGAGCGCGTAGCTCTGTTCGCCAATGCGGCCCGTACTTCCGCCCCCAATTTCGGGTATCTGGATGAAAACGGGAAGGAACTGACCGATTCCTGGCGTACGGACCAGATGGAATTCGGCTTCCGGGTCAGCCCGGTGGACAAGGTGTGGTTCTCCGCTTCCTGGTTTGACATCATCCAGAATAACACTCCCGTAGCCATAGACGGATATACCAACCGGTACTATTCGGACGGCTCCAAGAGGGCGGAAGGCGTGGAACTTTCCCTGAACGGGGAAATCACCAAGAACTGGAGTTCCTACCTTTCCTACACCTACACCCGCACCAAGAACCGGACCTCCGGGGAAGTGTATCCCACCATCGCTCCGAATGCGCTGGCCCTCTGGCAGAAATACCGCATTGACGGCGGCCTGCTGAACGGCACGGTGCTGGGCCTGGGCTACCGCTGCAAGGATTCCTACTACGCCACGTTCCGCGGTGCAAAGATTGCGGACAATTATACCATTCCTTCCTACAGCGTGTTTGACTTCACGGTGGAAATCCCCCTGCCGGAAACCAAATGGCTGAAGGATGCCACCCTGAGGCTGGCCGTATACAACATTTTCGACAAGAAATACGTGCAGTCCACCCGCCACGCCGTGCAGTGCACGGTGGGAGAGCCCCGCACGTTTGAAGTAGGCGTGAAGACTACCTTCTAACCATTCCTTCCAGCCATGAGTTCCCCCGTCATTTCCGTCACCCGCCTCAAGCGCAGCTTCAAGTCCGGTTCCGAGGACATAGCCGTGCTGAAAGACATCAGCCTTACCGTGAACCAGGGAGAGTTCGTCGCCGTCATGGGCGCGAGCGGCTCCGGAAAAAGCACCCTGCTGAACGTGCTGGGGGGGCTGCTGCCTCCGGATTCCGGCACGGTGACGGTGGATGGGCTGGACCTCGGCTCCATGTCTGATGCCGCCCTGACAGTGTACCGGCGCGACCGCGTGGGGTTCATCTTCCAGATGTTCAACCTGGTGGGAACCCTGAACGTGGAGGAAAACATCCTGCTGCCCTCCCTGGCGGGGGGCAAAAAAGTGGCCTCTTCCACTCTGGACGCCATGATTGAAAAAGTGGGGCTGTCCCACCGCCGGCACGCCATGCCGGATACGCTCAGCGGCGGGGAACAGCAGCGGGTGGCGATTGCCCGTGCGCTGGTTTCCGGCCCGGCGCTGGTGCTGGCGGATGAACCCACGGGCAATCTGGATTCTGAAAACACCCGGCTCATGGGGGACCTGTTCCGGGATTTGCACCGTACGCAGGGCTGCGCCTTCGTGCTGGTGACGCATGCGCCGGACGTAGCCATGTGGGCGGACCGCGTGATTGTGCTCAAGGACGGCCGCATCGTGGACGACAGGCCCACGGCGGAATTTGCCGGGCCTGTAGAATTGTCCTCCTTCTATGAACGCACGCTGAATGACGCCTTATGACGCTGCTGTTCAAACTGATTTGGCGGGACCTGCGCGCCAACCCCGGCCGGGTGGCGGTCAGCGTGTTCGCCATCCTCGTCTCCGTCAGCCTCATCGTCTGGATGATGGGGAGCTATGATACGCTGGTCAAGGAGTTCGATAACGACGCGGAGGCCTACATGGGCAGCTATGACCTTTGCCTGGTGCCGGAGGCGCCCAGAGGGCCGCTTCCCCCCGGGCAGTACTCGCGGTTCAGTGATCCGGATCTGGCCGCTCGCCTGGCTGCCTCCCCTCTGGTGGAATCCGTGAACGCCGCCTGCCAGGTGCCCCGCCTCCAGATCGGCTGCGGGAATGAACGCGGCAGCTTTGACGAGCAGACGCGCGACCGCATGGGGATTCCTCCGCAGAGCCCCATCCTGGTGGGGAACCATGCCGTGGAATGTCCTTATGATTTGAAGGAAGGCGTCTGGCCGGATATGGCTTCCTCCTCCGCCATGGAGGGGGTGCTGGGCAGCGGAAGCGCCAAGTATTTCAGCGCGGGCGTGGGAACCGTCATGAACGTGCGCGTGGGAACGCACGTGTACGACGTGAAGGTCGTGGGCATCGTCAAGCAGGCCAAGGCTACCCCCGGCGTCATTATGGGACCGGGCGGCATGTCCGGACCGGCTTTTTCCTCCCTCTTTGTGCCCGTAAAGGTGTGTGAAAAAATCACGGGTCAGCCTTTTGCTCCCAATTTGATTTACGTTCAGCTCAAGGAAGGGGTGGACAAAAAGGAGTTTGTGGACGGCCTCCGGCAGGAGCTGGCCCAGGCCTCCGCCGTGGTGGCGGATACGGATTCCATTATCCAGCGGCTTTCCAGCGACCGTTCCGTCCGTTCCCAGAAGGAGAGTGCGGAGATGTCTGTCTGGCTCGTCCTGTTCTCCTGCGTCTTCATCATTTTCACGACCCTGAGCATCGGCGTCAGCGAGCGCACCCGCAGACTGGCCCTGATGCGTGCGCTGGGGATGAGCCGCATGCAGATCGCGCTGCTGATTGTGGGAGAGGGGCTTTTCCTGTGCATTCCGGCGCTGCTGGGCGGCCTGGCCGCCGGCTTTTGCCTGGTGTACCTTCTGGAGGAAGGTTCTTCCTCGGTCCCCGTCCTGACCTGGACGACGGTGCTGGCTGCCGCCGCGTGCGCCGTGGGGGGGGCCTTGCTGGCTTCCATCATTCCCGCATGGCGCGCTTCCCGCCAGTCTCCGCTGGAAGCGGCCGTGCCCTCTTCCGGATTCATCGGGAAAGTGAGCCGCGTTCCCGTGTGGTCCGTGATCGCCGGGCTGGCGTGCGTGTGCCTCCAGCCTGCGGCCCTGCTTCTGCCGGGCCTGGAGGTGGAGACGCGCAAGTGGATCTTTTTCTGGCTGGGGTATCCCGGCCTGGTGGCCGGTGCGCTGTTCCTGGCTCCCGCCTTCGTGCGCGTGACGGAGTGGGCCGGATCATGGATCACGGGGCTGCTGCTGCGCGTGCCGCATTCTTTCCTGAAAGTGCAGCTCAGCCGCAACCTCAGCCGTTCCGTGGGAACCGCCGTATCCATGTCCGTGGGCCTGTCCCTCTTTGTAGGGGTGCAGACGTGGGGATATTCCATGCTGGTTCCTTTCTCTCCGGATACGTCCACGCCCGGAACGCTGGTTTCCTTCCTGCATACGGAGTTCAAGCCTGCGGACGTTCCGGAGCTGATGGCGCGGTCCAGCCTGAGGAATTCGCGGATGTATCCCATTTACGTGGATGAACCGGACATTGCCCCGGCGCAGATGAAGACCCCAGGTTTTTCCGGAATGCGCAACCGCTCCATCGTGCTGGCCGGCATTCCCGTGGCGGAGATGGCTCAGGGAAGCCATCCCCTGTTCAGGCCCGTGTTCGTTTCCGGCAACCCGCAGGAAGCCTATGCCATGCTGGAATCCACCCGTTCCCTGCTGATTCCGGACACCTTTGCCCGGACGGTGGGGCTGAAGGCCGGGGATGACCTGATGCTGGTGAATCCGTCCCATCAGGGGCGCCGTTCCGGAAATGCTCCGTCTGCCGGAGCTCACGGACGAGGCAGAGGCCCCGGCATGCAGGGGGAACCCTGGAAGGTGGCGGGAGTCGTCTCCTTCCCCGGCTGGCACTGGCTGACCAAGACCAGCGGCATGCGCGTGCGTCGCGGCGGCTTTGTGGCGGCCCTGGCGATTGCCGATGAACGCTGGCTCAAGGAGGAATACGGCCATCAGGGGTTCCAGTTCATCTGGGGGGACACCGCCCCCGGGGTAAGCAACCTGGAGCTCCAGAACGACCTGGGGGAATACGCCCTGATGAAGGTGCGGCAGCAGGAGAACGAAGGGGAAGGCGTGAAGCCGCTGGTGAAGGCCCTGACCCGGGAAAGCCTGGGGGGGAGCGTCACCAGCCGCGGTGACGACGTGATCTTTACGATGAGCAAGCTTCCCATCATCATGATGGTGATTGCCGTGCTGGCCGTGCTCAATACTGTTCTGGCCTCCGTGCAGTCCCGCCGCCGGGAATTCGGCCTGATGCGGGCGGTAGGAGTGCCGGCCGCCATGGTGATGCGGATGCTCTGGGCGGAGACGCTGATGGTCTCCCTGTGCGCCGTCGTCATGAGCCTGGCCCTGGGCGTGCTGGGAGCCTGGTGCTCCATCCAGATTCTGGAATACGGTTATCACTTCGGCATCGTCACTCCTCCCATCACGATGCCCTGGGCCCATCTGGGGTATGCGGTGCTTCTGGTGCTGGCCCTTTCCTCCCTGGCGTGCCTTCTGCCTGCGTGGCGCATGAAGCGCGCGTCTGTGACGGACTTGCTTTCCGTCCGGGAGGGGTAGGGGCCTTCTGGATTATATTTGTCGAAAAAAGTATTGATTGCTGAAAATTAAGCAAATAGGATCAGCTGTATACTTTAGAATGAAATATTTTTACCATGACCGGAATGGAGAATTGCATGGTCCTGCTGAACTGGATTTTCTGGCCTGTGAGGTAAAATGGGGCGGTCTGCCTGATCATTTGATGATCCGTCCAGTGGATGGTGAAGAATGGGTTGCCCTGGCGGAGGCAGTGAAACGGGAACCGGATTTTATCCGAACGTGATGTCTGTTCCGCCGGAAGAGGTAGCCGGTCTGTCGTTTTGGAAGCGTCTCCGGTATTATTATCGGAGATCATGGAGAATGGCATTCGTCTTTTCCGGACGCGCTTCCCGGCGGGAATGCCTGTCCGTTTTCCTGTCCATGACGCTGGCGGATTGCCTGGGGCTGGCGGTTGCCCAGATTCTGCTGGGGCTTGCTCTTCCTCCCCTGATGCCGGGAATCGACGTGTTTTCCTGTTTGTTCTTCATCTTCCTGCTCTTGAGATTGTTGCTGGGGTTGCTGATTGTCCTTCAATTCTTTGCCTTGTGTTGGAGAAGGCTTCATGACTTGTCCCTGGCGGGCGGTTGGTCGTTTGTTCTTCCTTTTGTCCTTCTGGCTGGCAGTTTGCCGGTAGAATGGTTGTTTGGTCGTTTGTTCCAGTCTGATGCGTGGGGAATGTTCATGGCACATGCAGGAAAGGCCGGAGTAATGGCGGCAGGAGGAATGGGAGTGGCCGTTTTCGTGTTGTCCGGAACCTGGGTTGTTGCGCTGCTGGGCCTGTTTCCCGGTACGAAGAAGGAAAATCAATACGGTCATCCCCCGGAGGTATGACCGTTCCGTTTCCCGGACAGAGAAGAACCGGGGATTTTTCCTTTCGCCGGAAAGGGAGGATAATATCGACAAACCCCGTAATGCGTGTTTGACTGAAAGGGCTTTCCCGTGAACCTGTCTTCTTCCAGTCCTGGTCCTTTTTCTGAAAGGAAGTTCAGCTTGCCTGAATGGATGGCGGCAAGATGGAGGTGGTTGTTTTCTTGGTCCGGCCGCATTTCCAGCGCCTCATATTTATATGCGTGGCTGTTTTATGGCGTGTGCATGGGGACGCTGGTTTTTTCAGGATATTGGGCCGCGGTGAATGGGAGTATTCATCCGCGTTTTATGGTAACGGCTGAGCATGGAATAAACCTGGCGTGTTTGAGTGCGGCCATGCTTGTTCCATGCCTGGGACTTGTTTTTCGCAGGCTCCGTGATCTTGATCCGGGCCTCCTCTGGGCGGTTCCCGTTTACGCGGCTTCCTTGGGATGTGCGGAGACGGGCTTTTATCATGTGTACGGATGGGCGCGGGCTGCGGCGGGAGGGAATGCCTCCCTTTTAATTTGCGGCGCCATGTTTTTCTGCATGTTTCTGTTTTGTTCCCTGGCGCCGCTTGCGCTGGGATGTGTTCCCGCCAACAGCCGGTCCGGCATTTCCGGGCGAACCGGGGAAAGAACGGAAGGAAAGGAGTGATTGTGAAACGTTATTATTACCATACGCCGGATGGGGAATTGCATGGGCCGTCCGATTTTGATTTCCTGGTCAGGGAAGTCCGCTATGCCGGATTACCGCTGGGACTGATGGTCAGGGAGGAGCGTTCGGAAGACTGGATATGGATAGGAGACATTCCGGGAGCTCCGCCGGAATGGAAGTTGCTCAAGGAGCGGTATTCCAGAACCGGGGAATGGATGAAAGTGGGCAAAATATGGAAATGCGGCAGAAGAAGTCGTTTTAAGTGGTTTTTTTCCCTGCTGGTGATGCAGTCCCGTTCCTCGCGCCGGGAGGCGGCTGTTGCCTACGGCGCACTTCTGGCGTCTGCTCCTCTCGTCTGGATAGTTTGTTTTTGTGGAGCCTGCGATGTTTTTGAACCTCTTCCTTTTGGGATGCTTTTTGCTCTTCTGTCGGGGTTGTTGCTGTTGTTTTTCTTCTTGTTTTGCTTCATTGCGCTGGGCGTCAGACGTTTTCATGATGCCGGGCTGGATGGGGGCTGGTTGGCGATCGTCTGGCCGGTATGGATAGCAGTCCTGATTTGTTCTTTTAAGGGAAAGTTTCTGGCAATGTCCTTTTGCTGGGATCTTGTAGGGGGAATATTTACGGGCATAGCTGTCTTGACTGCTCCCGTCCTGTTCAGTCTTTTGCTGCCGGAGCAAAAGCGCAAAAACATCTATGGAGAGCCTTCCTGGAATAGAAAATAAGCGCATGAAAAAGAAAATAGAAATCGCTTCCTGGCCGCGAAGGTCCCATTACGAGTATTTCCAGACGTTTGAATGTCCCATGTTTTCCATCACGTCTCCCGTGCGGGTGGATGCCTTGTACCGTTATGCGAAACAGGAGGGGATTTCCTTTTTCGCCCTGTGCCTGTTTGTGCTGTTGAAGGCAGTGAATAAGATTCCCCAACTGCGCCAGAGGGTGGAGGAAGGGGAGGTGTGGGAGTATGAATCCGTGGACGCCCTGGTTCCGGTGCTGGCTAAGGATGGGGAATTCACCCAGATTTTAGTAGAGTACCGGGCGGAGCTGGCTGATTTTCTGGAGCATGCCGTTCCGCTCATTCAGGCGGCCAAGCAGGCTCCGGCCCGGGCGAATCCCTGCCATCGGACGGATATTGCCGTGTTCAGCTGCCTGCCGTGGATTCCGTTTACGCAGGTGGCCAGCGCCTACAGGGTGTTCCGGGGGCAGTACCTTCCCCTCATCCATTGGGGGAAGATGGAGGCGGACGTTTCCGGCAGGCTGATGATGCCCGTGGCCATTCAGGCGAACCATGTGCTGGTGGACGGGGTCCATGTTGGTAATTTTTATAAAAATATTGATTGTTTTTGTTGCGGGTTTTAGGCTGGGACGCATGGCTTCCCTGTTGCGCCCTTCCGGCGATTACCGGTCTCTGCTTTCCTACAGAAAGGCGGAGCAGATTTATGATCTGACCTATTATTTTTGTAAGGCGTACTTGTCTTCTCGTGACAGGACGGTTGATCAGATGGTTCAGGCTGCCCGTTCCGGAAAGCAGAATATTGCGGAGGGAAAGGAGGCGGGGCTGGTCTCTATGGAAACGGAAATCAAGCTGATGAATGTAGCCAGAGCCAGTCTGGATGAATTACTGGCTGATTATGAAGACTTTTTGAGAGTGAGAGGCTTTCCCGTGCGGGAAAAGGATTCACGAGAGTCCCTTTTTGTCAGAAAGAAGGGTGCGGATAAATGTCTGGCCCGGGATTATTTTTTGGAACTGGCCCGGACAAGGCCGCCGGAGGTGGTGGCCAATATGGCCATTTGCCTGATTTTCCAGGCCAAGTATTTATTAATGCGGCAGCTCAGGTTTTTGGAGGGGAAGTTTCTTGGAGAAGGGGGGATGAGGGAAAGAATGAGCCGGATGAGAAGGGATAGGGGTGATAGGGGTGATAGGGGTGATAGGGGTGATAGGGGTGATAGGGGTGATAGGGGTGATGATGGGAATTCCCTATAATCCCTAAAGTTTCCTGTGAGCCCCATAGGCCCTATTCTTCTCCCAAGGTTTTACTGATTCCCGGCCAGGCATCCCGGGCAGTTTTGGACTGAGTGCCCCGGAGATATTTCCACCAGCTCCGGTTCCCGGTCCGTCAGGCAGAGTTCCGGGTTCCCGAGGGTATTTCTGGGGCGGAAGCTGCATCCGCAAGGTTCCTGCATCATGTTGGGGGGCAGTCCGGGAATGGTGTAGAGGGGGGAGCCTTTCGCATGGAGTCCGGGAATGGATTTCATCAGGGCCCTGGTGTAGGCGTGCCGGGGATGTTCCAAAAGCTCCCGCGCCGGGGCGCTTTCAACAATGCGGCCTGCGTACATGACGTTGATGCGGTCCGCATATTGGCGCACCACGCCGAGGTCATGCGTGATGAGGATGACGGAGGTGCCCATGTCCTGCTGAAGTTTTCTGATGAGGTCAAGCACCTGCTTCTGCACGGTGACGTCAAGGGCAGTAGTGGGCTCGTCCGCAATGAGGATTTCCGGCCTGGTGATAAGGGCCATGGCGATCATGACGCGCTGGCGCATGCCGCCGGAGAATTGATGGGGATAGGCGTCCATGCGCTGTTCCGCGTCCGGTATGCCTACCAGGGCAAGCTGTTCCAGCGCGCGGTCGCGCGCCTCTTTTTTGCCGGCTCCCTCATGAATGACGAGGGGTTCCGCCACCTGCTCCCCGATGGTCAGGTACGGATTGAGGGAGGTCATGGGATCCTGGAAGATCATGGAGATGCGCTTGCCGCGGATGGAACGGAGTTCCTTTTCCGGACAATGAAGCAGGTCCGTGCCGTCCAGCATGGCGGAACCGCTTTCAATGCGGCCCGGAGGCATCGGGATGAGCCCCATCATGGAGTAGCAGGTGACGGATTTTCCGGACCCGGATTCCCCCACGATGCCGAGCGTTTCCCCCGGCGCCACGTCAAAGGACACGTTTCTCACCGCCCGGACGATGCCGGCCCTGGTGTGGAAGGAGGCGCTGAGGTTCCTGACGGAGAGCATGCGGAGAAGGCGGGATTGTCAGTCATTGCGCACGCGCGAGCGGGCGGAGAAGATGACCGGGATGCCGGGAGCGGGGTAGGCTTCCCTGATTTTGTTGCGCAGGTACTGGGAGTAGCTGTCCGTGAGCAGGTTCTTGTCATTGACGAAGAGGACGTAGCGCGGGACGGGAATGGTGTTGTACTTGGGGTCCACCGCCGTGGTGACGTAGTAGATTTTCAGTCTTCTGGTGGAGCCGCTGGCGGTGCCGGGAGGGTTCATCTGCTGGGCAAGCTGGATGAGGCGGTTGAGCTGTCCGGTGGTGGGCAGGTTACGGGATTCCCGGCGGATGCGCGTGATGACCTTGAAGATGATTTCCACGCCCTCCGCTTTTTTTGCGGAGGTGGCGATGAAGGGCGCATAGTTGATGAAGAAGAGTTCCCTGCGCACCTGTTCCTCCACTTCCGCCATGCGGTCCTTGCGCGGGGCATTCGGGTGGAAGAGGTCGAATTTGTTCACGATGATGATGCAGGGTTTCCCTTCCTCCGCAATGATGCCGGCGATACGGCGGTCCTGCTGCGTGATGCCTGCCGCAATGTCAATGACCAGCAGGCAGATGTCCGCCCGGCGGATGGCTTTTTCACTGCGCATGGCGGAGAAGACTTCCACGGAGGTGTCCCGCCGGGAGCGCGGGCGCATGCCGGCGGTGTCGATCAGCACGTAGGGCTGGCCGTCGTGCAGGTAGGGGACGTCAATGGCGTCGCGGGTGGTGCCCGCCACGTCGGAAACGATGGTGCGCTTGTCCCGGAGGATGGCGTTGACCAGGGAGGATTTGCCCGCGTTGGGGCGTCCAACGACGGCCACCTTGATGGGGGGGGCGGCGTCCTCCCCGTCTTCCGCTTCTTCCTCCAGTTCTTCTTTCAGCGGGGCGCCCTCCTGTTTGAGGAAGTCGTCCAGCCGGGAGGCGAGTTCGGAGAAGCCCCTGCCGTGGGCGGCGGAGAGAAAGATATGGTCGTCAAAGCCAAGTCCGGCGAATTCGCCCAGGTTCAGATCCTGCTTTTCATGGTCCGCCTTGTTGAGCAGGAGGATGACGGGAACGTCCGACTTGCGGAGGTGGTCCGCAATGCTCTGGTCGATGGGGGTGAGGTGGTCCCGGCAGTCCAGCACGAAGAGGATGAGGTCCGCCGTTTTCATGGCTATGTCCGCCTCTGCCGCCACCTGTTCCGCAAAGCCGTCGGTCAGGCGCGCGCCGATGCCGCCCGTGTCCATGATTTTACAGGCGCGGTCCGTAATCTTGCAGGGGGCGGAGAGCCGGTCGCGAGTGACGCCGGGTTCATCATGCACGATGGCGATGCGCCTTCCGGCCATTCTGTTGAAGATGGCGGATTTCCCGACATTGGGCCTGCCTACGATGGCGATGGTGGGGACGTGCTGCATGCACGCCATGTTACCCGAAGGGCCGGAGCTGTGAAAGCTAATTCCGCGCCAACGGCGGGCGCTTCCGCCGGGGGCTTATCCCTTGTGCCTGGCCTGATTGTGAAGGTACAGCGCCACGGCGATCGTGATGACGTTGGGAAGCCATAGCAGGATGTAGGGGAGCATCGTGTCGCTTTTCCGGGACAGGTCCGCAAAGATCAGGGCCACAAAGTAGAGGGAGGCGATCAGGATGCCCAGGGCAAATCCCGTGGAGGTGTCTTTTCTGCGGGTGTTGATGGCCAGGGGCACGCCAATGAGGGCAAAGACGATGCAGGCCAGGGAGAAGGAGGCGCGCCTGGGCAGTTCCGTGGCGAATTCCGTGGTCTGTTTTTTATCCAGATAGCCGGGCGTGTTCAGGGCTTCCCTGATTTCCCGGTTGGTGAAGCGGTTGGCCTTGATGCGCCGGGAGCGGGATTTGTCCAGGTTGATGCTCAGGGGCATTTCATCCATGGTCACGCTTTGGGAGATGGAGTCCTTTTCCTGCGTGGTGATGAGCGGATTGATGAGGTGCAGGTAAAGGGTTTTTTTCTCGGGAGAGAAGTCCATGGTCACGCGTTCCGAGTGCATGGCCACGGCGGGGGATTTGTCGTCCGCCTTCTGATAGATGTGCATGCCGTGGATGACGTCGTCCACGCGCTTGTCAATGTAGATTTCCAGATTATCGAATTTGGTGATGGCCTGTCCTTCATTGAGAAGCCCCTTCGGGTTGATGGAGGCGGCCTTGATGAGCAGTTCGGAAATGGATTGCTTGGCGCGGGGCGCGATGTCTATGTTGATCCAGTAGCAGAGGCCGGAGAGGGCGATGCCGATGGCGATGGCGGGGGCGCTCAGACGCCACAGGCTCATGCCGGACATGCGCATGGAGGTGAGTTCGTTGTCCGAGGCCAGGCGTCCGTATACCAGCAGCACGGCCGTCAGGAATCCCCATGGAATGGAGAACATCAGCGAGAAGGGTATTACCTGGAAGATGAATTCCAGAACGATGCTGATGGGCGCCTTGTTTTCCACCAGAAGGGGGCGCAGTTCCTTGAACAGGTTGCCCAGGAGCAGCAGGGCGCTCAGGGCCATCACCCCCAGGGCCGTAACACCCAGCAGCTGGCGGGCAATGTATCTGTCAAAGATCTTCATGCAGTAAAACCGTGCCGGAGATTTTGCCCGAAGGCCGCGGACAAGTCAATCACGCGCACGGAACAATCCGTATCCTTCCCCGGAGGGAAGGAGGAGTTGGATGGGAGGATGAAAGTCCGTGCGGCTGGTGAAAAAGGGTGCGGCATGTTGTTCAGTTTTCTTTTTGTTCCAGGCTGCCGAGCAGTTTTTCCCGCTGCGGGGGAAGCTTGCCGAAGTGGGATTTCAGAATGACGTGCGCCGGAATGCCGGGATGCGCGATGCCGTGCAGCCGCGCGAGTTCCTGTTCAAAGTGCAGGACGGCGCGGAGGGTGGGGTCGTTGTTTTCCAGATAGGCGTATGCCCGTTGCAGGAGGTCGTAGAATTCCGGGATGGGCGTGTCCGGCTCCAGCATTTGGAGAAACAGGCGCGCGAAGTAGCCTGCCGCGCTGAGCCGGAGGTAGCTTTTCCGGAGGGGCAGGCGGGGGGAGAGCAGGTCTGCGGAAGTCAGGGAGTGCAGGTCTCCCGTTTTTGCCTGCGTCCACTGCATGCGGCACTGGTAGAAGAGGTCCAGGCGCCCGGCAAAGGGGCTGTTGGGCTTTCTGGCGCTTTTGGCCGCCGTTCTGATGATGCCTTCCTCCGTGCACCAGACGACAATCAGGCCGTTCTCTCCCAGGGGATAGAGCTTCAGGACCGTCGCTTCCGCATTCATCAGCGGCGTTTTTCCAGCCCTGTTTTAGCCGGTTGTTCCGTTGGGACGGTCTGCCCGTAGGGGGAGGGCAGGATGCCGGCTTCCGTCATGGCGTCCGTAAAGGCCTGGATGGCGCTGGTGCCTCCGTGGATGCGGATGGCGGAAAGGAGCTGTTCCTGGGCGGCGTCCTTGTCTCCTCCCATGAATTTGATGATGGCCTGGGTGCAGTAGTAGTACGGCGTGTCGTCCATCGGGCCGTACAGGTTTTCCAGTTCCTTGGCCAGGGGCCGGTTGTCCAGCTTGCGGGCGCAAATATAGCGCTTGAATTGCAGCAGGGGAGTCATGCCGGGATTGTCCTTGAAGGGAGGCAGAAGCTCCGTGAAGGCTTTCAGCGCCCTGGCATAGTCATGATTGACGTAGTGCGCTTCCGCCAGGTTGAACTGAATGGTGAGGTTGGAGGGATCCAGCTTCTGGGCCTTTTCAAAGTTTTCCAGGGCCTTTTCAATGTTGCGGATTTCAATGTAGCATGCGCCGCGGAGATTGTATAAGCCCGGGTTTCCTGCATAAAGCTTTTCCAGCTCCGTCAGGGAGAAGAGGCATTCCATGGTTCTCTTCTGCGCAAAGAGCTGTTCCGCCTTGCGGAATTGGTCAATGTAGCTTTTTCTGGTTGCTTCCGGCAGGCTGTTGAATTCCTGAATCCACGCCGGGGACGGAGGTTCCGGCGGTGTTTGCTGCGCGGAGGCGGGGAGAAGGGCAAGCGTCAGGGCTGCCAGTAGGAAGGTGCATGCTTTCATGGATGGGTCAGGAATTCAGGTGGGGAATGATTTTTTGTAGCGCGGCTTCCGCCGTGAGTCCATATTTTTTTCTGAGGATGGGTTCCGAACCGTGTTCGATGAACTGGTCCGGCCATGCGATGGCTTCCACGGGCGTGGTGACGCCTCCGGCTTCCAGGGATTCAAGCACGGCGGAGTTGAAGCCGCCGCTGATGGAATGGTCTTCAAAGGTGCAGACCACCCGGCTGGAGGCCGCATGCCGGCGGATGCATTCGTCATCCAAAGGCTTGATGAAGCGGGCGTTGATGAGGGTGACCGTGTGGCCCTGCGCTTCCAGCAGCGCTGCCGTCTCCCGGGCGATGCCGATCATGGTGCCCAGGGAAACGAGGGTCACGTCCTTCCCCGTCTGGAGCACTTCCGCCTTGCCGATGGGGAGGATTTCCGGCGTGGAGGGAAGGGGGACCCCGGCGCCGCAGCCCCGGGGATAGCGGATGACGGTGGGGCCGTTCTGGTAATGGTTCATGGTCCGGAGCATGTGGACGAATTCCGCTTCATCCTTGGGTTGCATGAAGACGATGTTCGGGATGCTGCGGATCATGGCGATGTCAAACAGGCCGTGATGCGTGGGGCCGTCGTCCGGGGAGAGCCCGGCGCGGTCCATGCAGAAGCGCACGGGTAGCTTTTGGAGCGCGGCGTCATGCTGGATCATGTCAATGCAGCGCTGCATGAAGGTGGAGTAAATGGCGATGTAGGGCTTCATGCCTTCCGCCGCCAGCCCGCACGCAAAGAGGGCTCCGTGTTCTTCCGCAATGCCTACGTCAAAGTAGCGCTTGGGGAAGGCTTCCTTGAACAGGTCCAGCTTGGTGCCGCTGGCCATGGCGGCCGTGATGGCCGTGACGGATTCGTCCTCGTGCGCCATTTCCACCAGCGTGGAACCGAAGATGTGGGAGAAGGTGGGGGTGGCGGTTGCCTGCGTTTCGCCGTCCCGCACGCAGTAGGAGCCCAGGCCGTGGAATTTGGTGGGGTTGTCCAGTGCGGGCTGGTAGCCTTTTCCCTTCTGGGTGACCACGTGCAGGATAACGGGTTCGTTGAGGTCCTTGATGTAGGAAAGGGTGCGGATGAGGGTGGGGATGTCGTGCCCGTCCAGGGGGCCGAAGTAGCGCAGGCCGAATTTATTGAAGAGCAGGGAGGGGAAGATGAGGTTCTTGGTGGTGCCTTCCAGCTTGAAGGCGAAGTCCCTGGCCTGCGTGCCCCCCAGCTTTTCAATGAAGGAGGCCGTCTTGTCCCTCAGCCAGGAGAAGGTTTCCGAGGTTTGCAGGGAGTTGAAGTATTTTGCCAGCGCGCCCACGTTTTTATCAATGGCCCATTCATTGTCGTTCAGAATGGTGATGTAGCGCTTGGTGGTCTGGCTGATGTTGTTCAGCGCCTCCAGGGTGGTGCCGCAGGTGAATGCCGCATCCCCGGCTACGGCCACTACATGGTAGTCCTCCCCTTTCAGGTCCCTGGCCGCGCACATGCCCAGGGCGGCGGAAAGCGCCGTGCCCGCGTGGCCTGCGCCGTAGGCGTCATGGGGGGATTCCGACATTTTGGCAAAGCCGGAGAGCCCTTCATGCTGGCGGATGGTGTGAATCAGCGGCGCGCGCCCCGTGAGCATTTTATGGACGTAGGCCTGGTGGGAAACGTCAAAGATGATTTTGTCCCGCGGTGTTTCAAAGACGCGGTGAAGGGCAATGCTCAGTTCCACCACGCCCAGGTTGGGGCCCAGATGGCCGCCGGTGAGGGAAAGGGAGTGGATGAGGGTGTTCCGGATTTCTTCCGCGAGCCGGGGCAGTTCCGATTCAGGGATTTTCATCAGGTCTGCATGGCTGCGGATGCTTGCCAGCAGCTCCGGAAGTTCAGGTAAGGGAGAATTCATTGCTGTCTGGTTCATCGGGATCCGTTCCATCCTGGACGGTCTCCGGGTTGCTGAGGGTTTGGATGCGCAGTTCCGCATCATGAAGGATGCCGCGGCAGTGGCGGATGAGCTTGTTGCCTTCTTCCACCAGGGCTATCATGTCTTCCAGTTCGGTGACGGGGGCTTCCGTCAAGCGTATGATTTCTTCCAGGCGGGCTACGGATTCTTCAAATCCGGGAGCGTTTTTCCGTTGTTTGGTCATATGGGGAATTAAGGTTGAGGGGTGGAAGCGGTTTCCTGAAGGTCTTTGTAAAGAATCATGTCCGCTCCCTGGATGAATTGGCGGGAGTCCGGCGTCCCAAAGCGTTGCGACAAGGGGTAGAGCGCACGGCTGTGGTCAAAGAGGTATACGGGATTCCTGTCCTTCGTCTGAAGCAGGACGGTGCCTTCCAGAACGAGGGGGGTGAATTCCCCGTAGGAGGCGGCAATGGTGCGGAGGTCCGCATTGAGCGTGGATGAGGGAGTCACCAGGATGCTGCCCACCTTCCCGCCGTGGAATTTCAGAATGCGTTCCAGCACCATGAATTGCTCCACCATTTTGGGGAGGCCGATGGCTTTCCTGTCTGCGTACCAGCCGACGGCGGACGGCTGGTCCGTGAGGATGAAATCCTTTTCCGACGTCTGGGCGCGAAGGTCCCGGTTGAGGCCCGGGGGGAAATAAGGGGGCCATGCCGGAATGCCGCGGCTGGCCGTCAGGATGCCCACCCGCACCATCTGGGGAAGGCTGAGCAGAAGGGGGAGGGAAGTGATGAGCAGGGCGAGCAGCAGGACGCCGCCCCGCAGGATGGGGACTACCTCCTTGTTGGAGTGCCGTGCGATCAGGTTGAGGACGAAGGCCGTGCCGTAGGCCGTGAAGAAGGGGGCGAAGAGGATTTGAATCTGTCCCAGGGAAATACCGGATTTGTTGGAGGTGTAAAGGGCCATGCCGATGACGGCGGGCACCCACATGGCGAAGACGCCCCATTTGGCCTGGTTGACTTCCGGCCTTCTGAATTTGTGCAGGAGGGCCAGCAGGAACACCATGGCCAGGGGAAGGTTCCCGAGGTTTTCGTAAAGGAGGTCGCCCTGCGTCAGGATGTTGTTGACGATGGAGGTGACGGCTTTCTGGGCGGCGATGGGAATGTCCCCGGCGGCCAGGGAGTTCATCGCGATTTCTTCATTGCCGGTCAGCCCCGTGAAGATGGTGTAATAGGCCGTTCCGAAGAAGCCTCCGCTGAGGGAGCGGTTGATGTAAACGGGGTAGGCCAGGAGGAGGAACAGGATCACAAGTCCCGGAATGCAGTACAGGCCGTGAGGCTTGAAGCGGATGCCCACGAAAATCAGAAAGCCGGCCATGGGCCACAGGCCGATCCAGCCGGCGAGGCAGACGCATGAAAAACAGATGGAGCTGTAAATGAGCGGCATCAGGAATTTACGCTTTTCCTCCCTGTTTTGCAGGGCCGTGGACAGGAAATGGATGCCCCAGGCAAAGAAGAAGAGCATCATCATCTGCGGGAGGCCGCTGGTGGCGTATTGCAGGAAGAGGTTGCTGAGAATCATCGTCAGGCAGGTGAAGCTGGCGATGGTGACATCAAACATTTGGTGGAGGATGTAATAGCAGCTCAGGACAGCCAGGATGAAGAACATGCAGGAAATGCCCGCCACGATGCGGTCCGGCAGGTAGATCATGGAGCTGCCCGTCATGCTCCACAGGTCAAACTTGTGGACGCCGGCCACCTTGAAGACGGCGGCTTCCACCAGGATGTTCAGAGGGGCGTTGCGTGTGTCCCGGAGGGCGTAGGGATTGAATTTTTCCGGATTGACGAGGGATTCCCCCTGTCCCGCCAGAATGGTTTCCTGTTCGCGGATCTGGGCGTCGGAAAGAAAGGGGTTGAGGCCGGCGCGGGTGCTCCCGGAGACCATCTGGATGGGTCTCAGCCAGTTGGTGGCCATCCCCTGTCCCCTGGCCACGTTCCGGGCGATCTGGGCCTGGTCCATGGCGGCGCTGGCGTTCAGACCGTTAAAATTGAAAAAGTACTGCACACCCGTAATCGCCAGCAGCAGGATGAGGATGATGATAAACGGTGTGCGGGATGCCGTGGTGGGCGCATTCATGAAGGTTGAATATCTTGTAATTTGCGTTGAAGGGTGCGGCGGCTGATGCCCAGAAGGTGGGCTGCCGCCGGGGAGCTGCGC
>OAVV01000850.1_pt1 | contig 19858 bp, 11 predicted proteins | sample 1501401 | NCBI WGS metagenome assembly OAVV01 (sample SAMEA2580098, study PRJEB22360) | human gut metagenome | biome: human gut; feature: human-associated habitat; material: faeces | place: Denmark | collected 2008/2010 | reverse complement strand
TGCCAGGCGACCAGGCGTGCGCCCGCGGGGCGCCCCCCAGCGGCTCGAAGCCGGCGCGGCCAAGATAGATCGCGGCAGTATAGCCAGCCGGGCCGGAACCGATAATCACCACATCACGCATATCACTCATGGTTGCTACTGTAATGCAGTTTCCACGACGGTTGCGGGCGGTTTTGCAGATGGCGTTCAAAAAAGCGTTCAAAAAGGCGTTCAAAAAAGTCAGCTATCCGTCACGTTGTTTCACGTGAAACAAAAGGAGGGTGTGCGGAACAATCCGCACACCCTCCTTGTCTGCCGATGCGTCAGAAAATCTGCACCGAATCGATGTACAGCTGGTTGCCGGGAAGGCTGTCGAACGGCACCCACAAGAGGATGTCCTGGGTCTCCACGGCCTTGTTGAACTTGATTTCGGTGGTGCCGCTGGCGTCGAACTCGAACTGGGCGACCTGTTCACCCTGGTTCGGGCTGGACTTGGCGTTCACGCGAATGTAGCCCTGGCCGCCGGAAGAACGGATCTTGATGACCATGCGATACGCTTTCTGGGGCTGGCTGAGGTGGAGGTAATAACCGTAACCTTGTTGTCCGTCCGGATTGGACAGGAACTGGCGGTTGTCGATCTCATACGGAGTCGTGTTCTCTGGCATCTTCGGTTCCGGAACCTTCCGCACCTTCTTATCCGAAGTCGCCACCTTGTCGACGTCCTTCTTGGCGGAATGGTTCTTCTTCGTGGTTTTCTTCGGCTTGCTGGAATCGGAGCTGCCGTTGTCGGAGCTGTTGGCATCGTTGGAATCGTTGTTTGCATCGCTGGCGGAGCTGCTGCCATTGCCGGAATCGCCATTATTGCCGAAAGGCACGTCGTCAAGGTTCATTTCCGGCCACGGATTGTTGGAATTCGTATTGGTGATGCCGTCATCCGGCTTCTTGGTCAAACCATGAATGGCGAATCCCAATGCGACGGCCACCACAATGAACGCGACCACAATGGCCACAACCTTGGTGGTGAGCTTGCCGAACAATTTGGCATTGGCGACCTCGGCCGGACTGGAGGAAGAGGCTTTAGGGGCAAAGCTCGGCGGCACCGCAACGGGGGCTCCGTTTTCGTTCTGATATGCCGCGTCGATCGCTTCCTGCTCCGCCTTCAACGCGCGTGCGGATTCCTCGCCCGGCTCGATGACCCGTCCGTCAGGTCCGATCACCGGAATGCGACCGGTCTTCTCCAATTGCGAATCGTCCGTATGATAATCGCCCTGCGGCGACGGCGTGGAAACACGGATGGGGAAGGAGAACGGCGAATCCACATCTTCGGAGGATCCGTCGAGGTCCTCTTCGCTGAGTAGTTCGCGGCTGTTGTTCCACAGCGATTTCACGGCACCGCCGGTCGCGGCCATACCCTTGGCCAAGGCTTCCTTGCTGTCGGAGAAATCAGTGTGTGGTTCAGGCGCTTCGAACGTCATTTCCGGAATGCTTCCGGTTTCAGCCAGCGTATCGGGCAAGGCGATGGCATCCTGCTCGAGAATCTGCAGCAGGGGCACGTTCACAATCGAGCATTCCGAATCCGCGGACGGTAACGCAATATCGGGGCCGTTAAGCTTCGCCAGCGGCTCGTAGTCGCCCAGCAACGCCTCCAATTCGGCGATGGTGGCCATCGGAACGGTCGGGAAACCGTCCTTCTCCTTGAGATCCAGACCACGCTTGCAAATCACGCGGAACTCCATCGGCACGTTCGGTGAAATCGCGTCAAGATGGTAGTTCGTGGACAGCGTCGACGGCGTGCGCGTCAGCAGGGAATACAGCAGGGAAGCGACCTGGCGAATCGCAAGCTGCTCCTGGTTTTCCACGGATTGCACGCGCGAAGTATCGGCCAGCATGATGCTTACCGGCGCGTCGGCGATTTCAATGCCGTTGCGGGTCAATCGCACGGTGTCCGTGCTGATCGAGAAATGCGTGAGATTGTCTTTCTGCAACACGTGCAGGGCTTCGACGACCTCACCAAGAATGGAACGGATCGCGGTGAAGCTCAGCGGCTTGCTGGACTGCGTGAGATACTCGCTCAACGACATGCCGGCATCGAGCTGCGTGATCACCAACGCCACCTCGCCCACGTGCTGAAGCTGCAGCACCTGCGTGAAATGGGCGTCGTGGGAAATCGCCAGCATGGAGGCCGTCGCATTGACGTCCTGCAAAGCCTTGCGGTTGTTGACGATAAAAAGCTGGCAATCCCGGGCAAGCACGTGATCGCTTGCCTTCCAAACCTGCAAGCCGGTTTCCTCGCGCAATGGCGAAACCAGCACATAGCGGTTGCTGATGGTATCTCCCAGTTGAGGTTTCATGGTTTCCTTCAACTCTGTAACGATTGTTCTACCTACGCTGTTATTCTTGGTCGCCGTTTTCGGCGGTACTTTGCTCAAGTTTACCGTTGGGGCTGGCCGTTCCGCCAGACTTAGGCTTGTTGCCAAGCCCTGGTATGCGGGCGGCGAGCATGCCCACGACCGAAGTGAGCTCCTCGGCACGCAGCGCCCACAGGCACGCCAGATAGACGATGGCGATGACGATGGTGAGCAGTATCGCGGACAGAACCGCCTGACCCCAGTTCATAGTGCCGTCGTCGGGGCCGATATGCGCTCCGACCAGCCGGTAGACGCCGTTGCGGCACAGCAGGCCAATCACGCAGGCGGCTATCGTGGCCACCAGCGCCTTCGCATAGGCGGTGATGATGCGCTTGTCGTCCACATCGCCGTCGAAACGGGAGCGGAGCATGTGCGTAAGCAGCGGATACGGCAGGATGAAGCTCACCGAAATCGCCAATCCGATGACGGTGATCCACTGCGTGGGCGGCAGAATGAACGTCGACGCGATGATGACGCCACCCTGGATGGCCATGGTGATCGCCATGAAAATAAACGGATGCTTGCCGTCTTCGAACGCGTAGAACGTGCGTTGGATGACCAAATACGAGCTGGAAAGTGGCAGGCCGATGCCCAAAGCGGCGAGCGGCGCGCTGATGAGCAGCGCCTCACGCACGCTGATGGACGGCAGCAGTGCGAGGATGATCGGCAACGGAAGCACGATGAACGCCGCTGCGAAGAAGCACATGATGAGATTGAGATTACGCAGGGCCGAGCTCAGATCCTTGCGCGCCTCGTCGATATTGCGGTCCGCGATGGCTTTCGATATTTTCGGGAAGATCGCAGTGGCGATGGACACGGCGATCAGCGAATACGGCAGCATGTAGATGGTGTACGCATTCTGATACGAGGCGTTGCCGGCCACGTCCAACTGGCTCATATGCAGCTGTTCCGAAGCCTTGAACGGCGCGCTGGTGGCCACGCGGGTGACGATGATGTTGACGATCTGATCGACGCCGACGATGCCGAGGCTCCACGCGGCGACCGGTCCCATCGAACGCAGTCCGATGCCGTGAACGCCGAATTTCGGACGGTATTTCAGGCCGATTCTCGTCAAAGGAATGAACAGCACCAGCGCCTGGAACGCCACGCCAAGCGTCCAAGTGCCGGCGGTCAGCGCGATTTTCGTCGGCGTCCAGAAGTCCAGCGGACGTTCCGTGGCCCTGCCGAACATCGCGATGAACGCGCCGAAACCGATGCAGCTGATGATGTTCGCGCCGACCGAGCTCCACGCATACGTGACGAAATGGTCCTTCGCCGCGAGAATCTGCCCGATCACCGTATACAGGCCGTAGAAGAAGATCTGGGGCATGCACCACAAGGTGAAGGAGGTGGCGAGGGCCATGGTTTCGGCGCTGCCGTTGACATACAGTTTGGTCAACAACGGCGTGGCAACGGCCATGAGCAGCGTCACACCTAACAACAAGGTGATGGCAAGGGTGATGAGTTTGTTGAGCTTGGTTTCGGCGTCCTTCGATTTCAGCGTGCGCACGATCTGCGGCACAAGCACCGCGTTGAAGATGCCGCCGGAAACCAGTGTGTAGATGACCTGCGGAATCATCGAACCGGCCTGGTAGGCGTTGGCGGCATAGCCGGTGGTGCCCAAGGCCCAGGCAAGCAGGATGGTGCGGATTTGGCCGGTCACGCGCGAAGCGGCGGTACCGGAGGCCATGATCAGTGAGTTACGGCCAACGGAAGAACTCATTCGTCGGGATCCTTCTTACGGTTGAATTGACGCCACAGTCCCACAGCGCCCAAGAGCACGGCGAAGCCGATGATGACGAAACCGCTCTTGTCGCTGATCTGCAGCGCGCTGGTGATGTGGGTGACCTGCGTGGCTCCAAACGCTGCACCATTCCTGTCGAACAGGCTGATGGTGGCGTTGGCGGTGCCGGACGTGGACACACGGATGGTGAACGCCACCTGTGCCTCGCCGTGGGGCGGCACCTGCACGGTGTCGAATCGGGACGTGACGATCTGCATGGAATCGGTCAGCGACGAGACCTTCACCTTTACCGGGTACGGGTGGCTGTTGCTGATGGTCACCGGCATTTTCGCGGTTTCGCTGACCACGTTCACGCTTTCCGTCGGCGTGATCGCCACACCGTTGATCAGCAGGGCCGCGAGCTGGTTCGCGCCTTCCGCCATCGTGCTTCTGGAAGGGCTTTCGCCGCCCAACGCGTGCAGGGCCATGATGGTGTGGGCGTTCGTCAGCTGCCTGCTCCAGGTGTTGACGTCGGATTCGTCTTTTCCGTTCGGCTTGACGAGGATCGACGTATTGAAACGTTTGATGTTGCTCGATGAGTTCGCCAGCGCGCTCAGAGTCTGCTGGACGTCGCTGCGCATGCCATCGGTAAGGCCGTCCGTTTGGGGAAGGTCGGTTGACATGCTGGCCGCATCTTCGGAGATGTCGGCATCCTTCAACGTGGCGAGATCGGTGAGGTTCAGCCACGGCGACTGCTCGATGTCGCTCATCAGCGCGTCCACAACACTGGGGTCGGAATCCTCGTTCAGACAGACCAGCAGGTTGCGTTCCGCATAAGGCTGTTCCATCTGGTAGAACGCGCTTTGCGCGACGAATCGCGCCAATCTGCCGGCCGTGGTTCCCTCGCTGTCGGCGTTGGCATCGTCACTGGTCGCCTTGCCTTGGGCCAGGCCGGAAAGCACATTCTGCGCGGAAAGCACGGTGATGTCCCCGACATCGGTGGAGACCACCGTCTTGCCGGTACGTACGGTAGCCGCATCGTCCTCTTCGAAGTCATGCGTGGCGATGACGGTGCCGTACCCCTGCTGGCGGGCCTTCGTCAACGCTTGTAGGGTCCAATTGCCGTTGCCCTGCCACGCGTATGCGGTGATGTCCGCGTTGCTGTCACCCAATGCCGATTGATAGGTTTTCCGGGCTTTGGCTGCGGACCATTGACGGTCGTTGATACCGGCTGCGCTGTAGGCCGGAGCGTTGTTCATGGCGCTGTAGGCGGTTATGTCGAACAATGCGGGCTGGGTGATGCCGTCGACCCGCGTTGGCATCGCCATCGCCTGCAGGTAGGTCGGATCTCCTACGACCTGCAGCATGTCGTGCTTGGCGAAGGTCTGCTGCAACGATTTGAGCCGTGCGTCGTCATCCTTGCTGGGTATGGCGATTTTCGCCAGTTTCGAGGAGGAAATACCCCCTTCATCGACCAGCTGTCCAAGCAGCTTGCTGTCGGTGGTCCACCCGTTGGCGGCCAGCGGCTGGGCGACGGTGATGTGCAGCGCCGGCGTGCTGGGCGTGTGGAGTCCCGCGCCGGTGCGCGTCACGAACGTATGCGATTGAGCAAGGGGGGTTCCGTTGGCGGAATAGCTCAGCAGCACCGGCTTCGGCCCCCAAGAGTTGATGGCCGCGAGCGATTCCTGATGGGCGTCCGCGTCGATGCTCACGTTGGCGCTGGCTCCCGGCTGCAACGCGGGCACATCGGCCTGTCCCACGGATTGCGGGGTGGGGATTCGCCCGTTGCCTTCAGACCAATCCTGGATGTCGTTGCGCGAAACGAACGTGTAGAAGGCGTTCATGGCCAGCGTCAGCGTTCCCGCGGGAATCTCCTGTCCGGTCGTGTTGGTCACCGTGGCGTTCAGATGGTATCCGGAGGTGTCCGTCAATACGGCCGTGGAAGAGTTGATGGACAACATACCGTCCGTCGACTCCGCCGATGTGGTCGATTCCATGGCCCTTGCCGATGGCGTGGGTGCGTACAACAACATCAACGCCATGGTCAATACCATGGCGAGGATGGATGATAACGCGCGAAGGCCACGCGAAACGTGCCGTTGTGCGGATTGATTCACTATTACGCCTGTCTGTTGAGTTTCCTTGCGTACAACCATGCTATCTTCCGTTCGTTCGGATAGCTCAGCACATCGTCCAAATCAGCAAAATCCACCCAAATGGCGTCTTCGGCCTCATGGTCGGGATCGCCTTCGACGGTCAACTCGCCGCCGATCTGCCGCAACGCGAAGTGGTGCACCAGCTTGTGCACGCGTTGGCTGGTACCGGTGAACCAATAGTCGATGGTGGCGATGGAATCGACCACCTCGCCCAGAATGCCGGTTTCCTCATGCACTTCGCGCACGGCCGTCTGCTGCGGCGTTTCGCCTTTTTCGATATGTCCCTTCGGCAGGCACCATTCCAAATGCCCGCTGCGTGAATGACGTGCGATGATCGCCACGCGACCCTTGTCGTCGAACACCAGCCCGCCCGCCGAATACTCGCGCACCACCGGCAGCTCCTGCGCGTCAAGCGATGCGAACGTGGTCGGACCATCCGCGGTGCGCCGGCGCGGCATCATCGCCGGCGTAGGCGCGCTCGGCGTGATGATCGTGCGCTGCTGCAATTGCTGTAGTTGTTGCAGCTGCTGCAGCGAAACCGACTGCGATGTGTACAGCAGTTCGTCCGGTTCCAGCGGATTTTGGGCATGGTCGTCCGCAGCATGGGCAAGCATGCGTGCAAGGTCTGCGGGCGTAATCATGATTCCAACCATACTCAATTCTGTGTGCAGGTGGGGTAACGGTATGCTGGTAAACGGAAAACTTGTGGTGCTGAAAGGTATGGCGTGAACTTCGAAGTGTGGCCAGAGGCCATTGAATTAGGACGTATGTTTGCTGCGGAAGGCTATGAACTGGCACTGGTCGGGGGTCCTGTCCGCGACCTGCTGCTGCATCGCAAATCGCATGATTTGGATTTCTGCACATCGGCGCGTCCCGAGCAGTTTGAGCATATTCTGCGCCGTTTTGGGCATGATGGCTTCTGGGATATGGGCCGCAAATTCGGCACGCTCGGCGCGATGCGCAGGCGTGAGGACGGCACCGAGGTGAAAGTGGAGGTGACCACCTACCGTTCCGACACGTACGACCCCGACTCGCGCAAGCCGGAAGTCAATTACGGCGACACGCTGGAAGGCGATCTTTCCCGCCGCGATTTCACCGTCAACGCGATGGCGTTGCGTGTTCCGGAACTCGAATTCGTCGATCCGTTCGGCGGTGCGAACGATTTGGCCAAAGGCGTGCTGCGTACCCCCGTCGATCCGCGGCAGTCGTTCGACGACGATCCGTTGCGCATGATGCGCGCCGTGCGTTTCGTGGCGCAGCTCGGCTTCCGCATCGAGCCGGAAACCGCCGAAGCGCTGTCCGACATGGTCGATCGCATCGAAATCGTCTCCGCCGAACGTGTGCGCGACGAACTGGTCAAGCTGCTGCTGTCCGATCGCCCGCGCGCCGGCATCGAAGCGTTGGTCGATTCCGGTCTTGCCGACATCGTGCTGCCGGAAATTCCCGCGCTGCAGCTGGAAATCGACGAGCACCATCGCCATAAGGACGTGTTCGAACACACCATGATCGTCATCGAACGCGCCGTCGCCCTCGAAACCGGTCCCGACGGTCCGGTGCCGGCCCCGGACCTGACGCTGCGTCTGGCGGCTCTGCTGCACGACATCGGCAAGCCGAAGACCCGTCGTTTCGAAGCGGGCGGCAAGGTGAGCTTCCACCGTCATGACGCCGTCGGCGCGAAGATGACACGCAAGCGTTTGAAGGCACTGCATTTCGACCACCACATGGTCGAGGACGTCAGCGAGCTGGTCAACCTGCATCTGCGCTTCCACGGCTACGTGGAGGAGCCGTGGACGGATTCCGCGGTCCGCCGCTACGTCAAGGACGCTGGCCCGCTGTACGAGCGTCTGAACCGCCTTACGCGCGCCGACACGACCACACAGAACAAGCGCAAGGCCATGATGTTCTCGGCGGCCATGGACGAGATGGAACAGCGTGTGCGCGACCTGAAAGAAAAGGAAGACTTCGACGCGATCCGTCCTGACCTCAACGGCGACGAGATCATGCAGCTGCTAAGCATCGAACCAGGCCCGATGGTCGGCAAGGCGTACAAGCACATGCTGGAATACCGCCTCGATAACGGTCCGGTGGAGCGTGACGTGGCCGTTGCCGAGCTGGAACGCTGGTACAAGGAGCAGGGCGAATAGCGATTGACATGCGGTGGTTTCGCCGCATGCATGGAACAGTGTGCTTGGAACAGCTCGAATACGAAAACCCGCGTTCCCGATTGGGGGAGCGCGGGTTTTTCATATTGCCTATATCGATTTCGATTGGCGGTCAGCTTTGCGGATTCACCGCATCATGCTCGGGCGCCTTGGGCAGGTCGGTCATCTTGTCCACCGCGACGCAGCCCTGGATGCCGGTGATCGCCTTGCCTGCGGCGGGAACCTTCTTCGTATCCTGCAGATTGTCGAATGTGGCGCCCACGATGACGTCGATCAGCTGGTCCTGACGGTCGTCCATAACCAGCATGGCGTCGGTGAAATTGCTTGCCACGGTGTACGCCTGATTCACGCCGTTCTTGCCGAAGACGATCATCGTGCGATCCACCTTCTTGGTGTAGTTGTCCGGCGTCTGGGGGTTGAACTCGCGGTTCTGCAACGCGTCGCTCACCGCCTTGGCGAAGCCGGAGAACTTCGTGCCGTTGAGCACACGCAGCGTGATGTTGCGATTCTCCACATACTTGGCCTTGTTGCCGTCGGCTTCCTTGATGGGGCACGGTGCCTGCTGGCCGTAGTTCGGCTGTACGGCGGCCGACTTGACGTTGCCCAGGCCTCCGACATGGAAAAAGAACAGCAGGGACACCACCATGGCGACCACCATGACGGCTCCGACGATGCTGAACACCGTCTTCTGACGGCGGCGAATGTACTCTTTGCGCGCGGCGCGCTCGTCGTTAGCCTGGGTCATTTACGAATTCCTTTTGAACAAACCAATTGCCATCAACTTTACTGTCATGCGGTGATATGTGTCATGCGGTGATATGCACAATCGGTCGGGCTGGGGCGTTCGTGGCGATGATGCGATCGACGCAACGGCTGTCCTGCCATGCCCGCTGCACGGCGTCCGCCGCATCCTCCGTCGGCACGAACGCGATGACGGACGGGCCGGAACCGGATACGAACGCCTGGCTGGCTCCCGCACGCAAGGCTTCCTCGATCGCCTGTCCGCTACGCGGATGCAGGGAGACCGCCGCCTTCTGCAGGTGGTTCTCATCGCCATCGCCGGCACCGATCTGATCGAATGTGGCATACACTTCCGGCGTGCGCAGTTCCGCACGGTATGCGCCGACCAGCAGATGGCCGGTAAACCCACGTTCCGTAAGATCGCGTACGATATCGCCATCGTCATCAAGCTGTTCGATGCGTTCGCCGAAACCGGTGCCGCGCGCGTAACCGCCGGTCAGACAGAACGGCATGTCCGCGCCCAGCGTGGCCGCGACTTCCTGCAGGCGTTCGATCGGCCAATCGAGATCCCACAACGTGTTCAATGCCAGAATCGTCGCCGCCGCATCGGCGGAACCGCCGGCCATGCCCGCGCCGACGGGGATGCGCTTGTCGATGTTCAACGCCACGTCCGGCTCATGGCCGCTCGCTTCGGCCATGGCGAACAATGCCAGCACGGCGTGGTTGCGGCGCATATCGCTGCCGGAAGAGGCCAGGTCGCCCAGATACGCGCCCTCGAGATTCAGCGAGAAGCCGCTTCCCGGCGCTTTGCGCGTGGCGGTGACGGTGTCGTATACGCCGACCGCGCAATAGATGGTGTCGAGTTCATGACGGCCGCCCCATTCGGCATGCGACGGGCCCACATGCAGGGTCAGATTCGTTTTCGCCGGGCAGTCCACGCTCACGGCGTTGATGGTGGCCATTCCGATGGCGGGCGAATCAATGGTGCTCATGACGCGAACACCTCATCCAACGCGCGTGCCAACGCCACGAATTCGTCGATGGTGAGCGTCTCGCCACGACGGGTCGGGTCGATGCCGGCCTTCTCGAACGCTTCGGACGGCACGATTTTCTTCAATGCGGCGTGCAGGGTCTTGCGGCGCTGCCCGAAAGCCGCGTCGATCAAACGGAACACGGTTTCGCGATCCACCACGGAACCGTCCGCATTGTCCGCGGCGGGGGTGTGACCGCCCGGGTAGCGCTTGAACAGCACCAGCGCGGAATCGACGTTCGGGGCCGGCCAGAACACGTTGCGGCCGATGACGCCCACGCGTTCCGCGGTGCCGTACCATGCGAGCTTCACGCTCGGCGTGCCGTAGATCTTCGAACCGGGCTTCTCGCTCAAACGGTCCGCCACTTCCTTCTGCACCATCACCAGGAAGGTGCCCAGATTGTCGAAACGTTCCAACAGGGTGAGCAGAATCGGCGTGGCCACGTTGTACGGCAGATTGGCCACCAGCGTGAAGGAATCGTCATCCTTGAAATCGGGCAGATTCTCCGGATTGACGGTAAGTGCGTCGCGGTTGACCACACGGAAGCAGTCCACGGCGTCCGGCATGAATTCGGCGATGGTTTTCGGCAGGCGTTCGGCGACCGGCGGGTCGATTTCCACAGCCGTCATCGTGGCGCCGGTTTCCAGAATCGCCAGCGTCAGCGAACCCAGTCCGGGACCGACTTCCAGCACATGGTCGTCGGCGGTCACGCCGGCCTCGCGCACGATGCGACGCACGGTTCCCGGATCAATCACGAAATTCTGCCCGAATTTCTTCGTCGGGCTGATACCCGCGTCGGCGGCGATGCGTCGGATGTCGGCCGCCCCCAGCAAATGGCCCTGCGTATGCTCGTTCACGTTTTCCGTCATTCCCTCTTCTGTCATTCCCTCATTATCCGTTCATGCCGGTACGAAAATCGTTGGCGATTAGCCGGATCAGTACCATCCGGTCTGTTCGGAGTGCTGCCACGCCGCGGACGGGCTGCCGTACCGCTGTGCGATGTAGCTCAGACCCCAGTCGATCTGCACGGCGGCATCGTCCTTCCAATTCGCGCCGAACGTGGCCATTTTGCTGCCCGGCAACGCTTGTGGAATACCGTATGCGCCCGAAGACACGTTTTCCGCGCTCCAGCTCCATCCGGATTCGCGATTCCAGAGTTTGACCAGATCCGTCCAGTTCTGGCCGGTCCAGCCGCGCTGCGCCGCCGCGCCGGAAGCGTAGGCCTGTGCCTGTGCCGCGGAAGGATGGTACAAGCGGCAGCCTGCGGAAGGATTGCTCGGCTGCGGCGTGGGCTGCGGTTTGGGCTGGGGTGCGGGAGTCGGCTGCGGTGCAGGGGTTGGTGTGGGGGTCGGTGCCGGATCGTCCTTCTCGGTGTTGTTGGAATTGTTATTCGAGTTGTTGTTCGAATTGTTCTTATCCGAATCGTTCTTGCCGTCGTCCGTCTTGCCGGAATCGCCGTTATCGCCGTTGCTGTTGCCGTTGCCGCTGTTGTCGGATTTGTCGGACTTGTCGGTATCGTCCGTAGTTTTTTCCGGTCCGACCGCAATGACTTTGTCGATGGCGATTTTCGTGGTCTTCTCTTCGGTCAGCGTCTCGCTTTCCTTCACGCCATCCACGTAGGTGACGGCGTACGTCTGCTGGATTTCGCCGTTTTCGCCTTCCTGCCGTATCGTGACTTCGCCCGGCTGCAGGTTCGGGTCGATGATGGTCTGCGTGCCGAACGGCACTTCCTTCGTACGTGTTTCCTCACCGTGGGTCACGCGGCGGACGCGCAGAATGGTCTTTTTGCCGTCCTTTTCGACGCTGACGCGATCCTCCTTGCCCAACGTGATGCCTTTGGCGTCAAGGATGGAGGCAGCGGGCAGCTTGCCGTTCGGCGCCACCGAGCTTTTGCCGTCCGCGATGACGGTGACGGGCCCCTTCTGGTTGATGATGAGACCGCCGGTGAGCTTGTTGTAGACGTTGCTGATATTGACGGTGATTTTCGCCGCTTCGGTTTCGTTTTGGTTGAAGAAGTCCAGCAACTGCTCGGCGCTGGACGCGACCGTCCAGAACGGCACTTCCTGGCCGTCGATGGTGATGGTGGTCTGGTATGCGCTCTGCACGTTCACCACATCATGGTTCTTCAGCATGCTGGTCGGGCTGGTCGATTCCACCAGGTCGTGCGTTTTGACTTTCACGCCCTGCTCCTGCAGCAGACGGTCCACGCTCATCGCATATGTGGTCACCGTGGTGGTCTCCCCATTGACGGTCAACGCCACGGATTTGCGCGCGCCCACACCAAACGCCAACGCCGAAGTCAAAGTCAATGAGGCCACGCATGCCATGACGCGGACACGACGAAGCGTCACGAATCTCCGAGGGGTCCACCTTCTCGTCATTTATCCTCTTTTCAGCGCTGCCTACAACGCCGTTATTGTAACGGCTCAGCTGGAACGGTCGCCGTGCTTTCCGATGGTTTTATCCATACCGCCACATTTTTGAAAGCAGGTGCGAAAAGCGAAAAATAAAAAGGGGGCAGGAGAGAAGGGGATGTCCTGCCCCCGGTCGGACGAGACAGGTTGGGGGACGTCTCGTCCGCTTTGCCAGAAGTCTCAAGTTGGGGGAAGACTTCTGGAGCACTTACCCATGGTAAGAGGTCCAAGCCCGTCATACGGGTTCGAGCCTCCTGTCGGGATCGAACCGACGACCTGCCGCTTACAAGGCGGCCGCTCTGGCCATCTGAGCTAAGGAGGCATGTCCTCTTTTGCTATGAAAACAACAGAGGAACGATGAATAGCATAACCAGCGCTTCCACCGCAGTCAACTTAGCATTGCGGGTTGAGACGCGCCGGCTGCCCGTAAGGGGTTATTCGCCCGTGGTGACGGAAATCGGCCCCTTCTTGGCTCCGATGGACGGCATCTTGCCGGCAACGCCGACTTCGCTGTCCTTCAGGCCGATCGATTCCAACAGACCGTCCTTAACCGTCGTCTGGGCGGTGGTCAGCTGGTCCATATCCCAATACTTGCCGTTGATGATCACGGTCGGCGTGGTCATGCTGCCCTTGTAGCTGCCGGACTGATGCCACAGTTCGGAACGCTTCGGCGTGTAAGTGTCGATCGCATCAAGCCATTCCTGATAATCGCGGCCAAACGCCTTGTCCGCAACATCCTTGGAAACACCCGCGGCGATCATCTGCTCCTTGATCTTGGCGTCGCTCACCGACTTGTATGCGGAGCCTTCCTCCGGCTGGAAATCCTCGGCGTAGACCTTCTCCAGGAAGGAGATCAGATGGTTCGGGTCGCTGTCATGCTCGGCCAGGTAGATGGCCGCGTTCGCCGCGCGACTGGAATACTCGTCGGTGGACCAACGGTCCATGAACGCCATGAAATGCAGGTCCAGATTGATCTGGCCGGCATCGACCATCTTCTGCAGGTCGGCGTCCAACTGGCGGTGCAGGTTGCCGCAGCCCGGGCACAGGAAATCCATGTAGAGCTCGACGGTCGGCGCGCCCTCCACAGCCTTGCCGTAGCCGTTCTTGGAAATCAGCAGGCCGCCCTTCTTATCGACGAGCTTCGGAGTGTTCTTCACTTTCTGCAACGCCGTGTACGCTTCCTGCACGGTTTCGGTGGAAGCCTTCGTTTCGGCCTTCTTATGCATGTTGTGGTACACGGTGAACGCGCCGATCGCCACCAGAATCACCAGCACCGCCACCACGATGCCGCCGATGATCGTCTGCTGCTTGCGTTCCTTCTCCATCTGCTCGGCGCGCGCCTTCATCGCCGCGGCCTCAGCGGCCCTACGCTCGGCGCGGCTGGTACGCTTCTGCGCATCCTTGCTGTTCTGGGCCATCGATATTCCTTTCGACCTCACGTTGTTATGCTGGGCACCATACTAGCGATGCCTTGCTATCGATTCGCCGGGAATTCCGTATTGCCTTGCGATTGCGTCGGCAGCTCGCTCAAGTGGCGCAGATACGGCTGTTTACGCAGTGCGCCGCCGCCCAATCGCAGTACGATCGCGCCCGGAGCGGCCACGGCCACAAGCCAGCCGATCGCGCAGAACGCAGCCTGCGCCAGCCCGCTTTCGGAAAGCGGACCGCCAAGCAGCGTCGGCATCGGAATCGTCAATCCAAATATCCACGTATCCATCACGGCATACGGAAGCTGCAGCACGACCGTGGTGAGCGACAAACCCAGCGCGGCCACGGCCAACATGATCAGCGTCCGCACGATGGCGACGCCGAAGCCCTTCACGATGTGCCAGGGCAGTCCCGCCAATCGCAGCAGCCAGTCGGAACTTTTCTTCTCGCCGCCACGTTTGCCTTCGCGCTCGAGCTGCGCCTCCGTGTTGAATCCGATAGTGGCCAGCGCACAGGCGAACAGCAACGCGGCTGCCATCGCCGTCCACAGTGAGAACAGTCCGCAGACGGCCACGGGAATCGCCATCAGCGCGCAGGGGAGCATGCCCCGGCCCAACATCGCGCCACGCTTCACATCGGCGGGATTGGGTGCTTCCGCAACGTTCGGCCCATCCATACCGGGTACCGGCGGGAATGACATTGCGGGCGATTGCTGCGCCGCGGCCACCGTGGCCTGCGGTATGACGGACGGTGGCTGCCGCATGGCGATGCGTTGCAACGCGGGTTTGATGGTCGGGTCGACTTGCGTCGGCGCTTCCGCTGGATTCCATGCGTTCTGGGCCGGCAGCATTTGTGTTGACGGCATGGATTGCGGCATTACCTGCGTGCCTGTCGGCATCGCCCGCGTGCTGCCCACGTTGGGAAGTGCGTCGGAAAGCACGCTGGTCTCGGCATCGTCAACAGGTGCGATCACCTGCGTTGCGCTCGCGTCGGATTGGCTGGTCACTTGTTTCCCGATTACTTGAGTTGCGCTCACATCGGGCTGCCCGATCGCCTGCGTTGCTTCGCTGAGCCTTGGCATCGTGCGCGTGCCGATGGCGTTTTCGCCGGTTATGTCGTCCTGCAATCGCCACAACGTGCGCGGATTGTCGGGCGATTCAACAAAAGGGGGCATCGCCTCCGTATCGCCATCCGCTGCGCCACCATTGTCGGCCGCAACCCACGCCTGCGGATTCAACGCATCCACGGCGATCGCCTGCAGCAAATCGTCCGGCGTGCACCGCTTCGTCCGATCCGGATTGAGCGCCGAACGGAACGCGGCCATCGTGCCCGCGGGAAGTCCCGCAAGATTGGCGCTGCCGGCCGCGGCGCGTTCCAACACGGTCATCATCGGCTTCGTGCCGAACACCGGCTCACCCGTAGCGGCGAACGCCAATACGCTCGCCACCGACCACCAATCGGTCATTTCATCCGATTCCGCGCCATCAATGATTTCCGGCGCGATGAACCCCGGCGTGCCCATCACCAGACCGGTACGCGTCACATGGCTTTCGCCTTCGCCCATAGCGATGCCGAAATCCACCAATACCGGGCCGGTGCTCGACACCATCACATTCGTCGGCTTGATATCGCGGTGCACGATGCCGGCCGCATGCACGGCACGCACCGCCTCAATCAGCTTGCGTGCCAGCCGTTCCAAATCGTCGCCCACATATCGGCCATTGACGCGCACATCCTCACGCAGATTCTTGCCTTCGATCAACTCGGTCACAATAAAAGCCAACGCGTCGTCAAGTTCCATATCCACAATGCCGCACACGCCCGGATGCCGCACCTTCTGCAACGCCATCGCCTCCCTGCGCAGGCGCTCGCGTGCGGTCAACTCGTCGCGCTGCTGCTGCGGGGAATCGTCGTCGGAGAGGGAATCACGCAAAATCTTCATCGCATATTGATGGCCGCCATCGTCCCGCACACGCCATACCGAGCCCATGGCACCCGAACCAAGCCGGGAAATCAACGTGTAGCCGCCAACCAGGCTGCCTGCTTCCAGATTCAATGCGCTTAAGTCGCTCATACTTCCATCGTACTTGGCGTGCAGATTATGCACGCGAATTGACAGGCTGGGGAAAACGCCATGTGCCGCACGTTGAAGTCTGATGAAATCGAATCATCGACATGAAGAAGTGTCTTCACTTGCCGCACGCATCTGCAGCCACTTCACCGAAACCATGAGATGCGGGGCAGTGTTGAATGGTTTCGCGGTTCCGATAAAGGCATCGGAGCCTACTTGTCGTTTGGTTATGAGAATCAAGGAGGAGGCAGACCATGCTGCAAATCAACATGGCTGACGTTATGAACGTCATCGGCTCATTGACGCCGTACCTTATTGCGATTGGCGTGCTGTTCGCGCTCGCGCTGATTATCACTTTTGCCGTCAACAAGAAGACGGTCAAGGACGTGGCGACCCGTAAGATCGTCCATTCCGAATCCTGGCTGGTGGCGCTTGTCGGCATCGTCGTGGCCGTGTCCATGATGCTGACCGGCCCGCTTTCCACGCTGCTCAACAACGCGACCACCACCAAGTACATGCTGTCCGACACCACCGTTTCCAAAGCCAACGAGCTGGCCAAGGAAGTGCAGTCGGAAGCCATCACCATGCTGAAGAACGACGATTCCAACCTGCCGCTGTCCAACAAGAAGGTCAACGTGTTCGGTTGGGGCTCCACCAACCCGGTTTACGGCGGCACCGGCTCCGGCTCCATGTCCGACCAGTACGAGACCGTTTCCATGCTTGACGGCATGAAGCAGGCCGGCATCGAAACCAATTCCGAGCTGACCAAGCTGTACACCGACTACCGCAAGGACCGCCCGATGGTGGCTATGTGGTCGCAGGATTGGACCCTGCCTGAGGTTCCGGCCAAGCAGTATTCCGACAAGCTGATCTCCGACGCCAAGGACTTCTCCGACGAAGCCGTCATCACCATCACCCGCGTCGGCGGCGAAGGCGCTGACCTGCCGACGAACATGAAGGCGAAGGGCATCACCTACAACAACAATTCCAAGGACTACGAAGATTTCAAGGATGGCGAGCACTTCCTGCAGCTGTCCCAGACCGAGCGCGACATGATCGACCTGGTCACCAAGAACTTCAAGAAGGTGACGCTCGTCTACAACGGCGCCAACGCGTTCCAGTTCGACTTCCTGTCCCAGTATCCGCAGATCAAGTCCGTGCTGTGGTGCCCGCCGGCCGGCCAGACCGGCTTCTCCGCACTGGGTGAGGTGCTCGCCGGCGATGTGAATCCGTCCGGCAAGACCTCCGACACGTTCGCGAAGGACCTGACCAAGACCGCTGTGTTCAACAACACCGATGGCACCGCCGCCGGCAACGCTTCGTCCGTCGGCACGAACGGCAAGTTCACTTACGACAATGCGGATGATCTCACTGCTTCCTACATGGGCTTCAGTGGCGACAAGGTCACGGTGACCCCGACGTTCGTCAACTACGTCGAAGGCATCTACGTTGGCTACAAGTTCTATGAGACCGCCGCCGACGAAGGTCTGATCAACTACGACGACACCGTCATGTTCCCGTTCGGCTACGGCCTGTCCTACACGACGTTCAAGCAGGAGATGGGCAAGGTCTCCTACAAGAACGGCAAGATCTCGTTCGATGTGACCGTCACCAACACCGGCGACAAGGCCGGCAAGGACGTGGTCGAGGTCTACTACAACCCGCCGTACACCGATGGCGGCATCGAGAAGGCATCCAAGAACCTGGTTGCGTTCGAAAAGACTAAGAAGCTCGAGCCGGGCGCTTCCCAGACCGTGAAGATCGAGTTCGACGATGACGACATGGCCTCCTACGACCAGAAGGACGCTAAGGCGTACGTGCTGGAGCAGGGCGATTACGACATCTCCATCCAGTCCGATTCGCACCACGTGATCGACCATCAGAAGGTCACCGTGAAGGACACCGTCACCTACAATTCCGACTCGAACACCCATAACGGCGATGCCGTGGCCGCCACCAACGAGTTCGATTACGCCGCCGGCGACGTGACGTACCTGTCTCGCGCGGGCCACTTCGCGAACTATGCCAAGGCCACCGCCGCTCCGACCAACTTCTCGATGAGCGACGAAGCCAAGGCCGAGTTCACCAACAACAGCAACTACGATCCGAAGAAGTATGACAACGATTCGGACGAGATGCCGACCACCGGTGCCAAGAATGGCCTGAAGCTGTACCAGATGTATGGCAAGGATTATGACGACGCCGATTGGGACAAGCTGCTCGACCAGCTCACCTTCGACGATATGGACAACCTGATCGCCAATGGTGGTTACGGCACTCCGGCTGTGAAGTCCGTCGGCAAGATCCAGCTGACCGGCGCCGACGGCCCGGCCTCGCTGAACAACAACTTCACCGGTGTTGGCTCCATCGGCTTCCCGGCCTCCACCGCGTTCGCCTGCACCTGGAACCGTGATCTCGCCAAGCAGTTCGGTGAGATGATCGGCGACATGGCTCACGACATGCACGTGGCTGGTTGGTACGCTCCGGCCATGAACATCCACCGTTCGGCATTCTCCGGTCGTACCTTCGAGTACTTCTCCGAGGACTCCCTGCTCTCCGGTGCGATGGCCTCCAACGAAATCGCCGGCGCCAAGTCCAAGGGCGTGTACTCCTTCATGAAGCACTTCGCTCTGAATGACCAGGAGACCAAGCGTACGGAAATGCTGTGCACGTGGACGAACGAGCAGGCCATGCGTGAGATCTATCTGAAGCCGTTCGAGATGAGCGTGAAGGAAGGCGGTGCCCAGGCCGTGATGAGCTCCTTCAACTACATCGGCAACACCTATGCCGGCGCCGACAGCGCGCTGCTGCAGACCGTGCTGCGCGGCGAGTGGGGCTTCAAGGGCTTCGTCCTGACCGACTACTTCGGCGGCTACGGCTACCAGAACGCCGATCAGGAAGTGCGTGCGGGCAACGATTCGATGCTTGCCACCACGAAGATCACCAACCACATCACCGATAAGTCCGCCACTTCCGTGAAGGCGATGCGTCAGGCCGCGCACAACATCCTGTACACGGCCGCCAACAGCTGGCAGTACGCGAATGGCGAGCCGAAGGTCGCCACCCCGATCTGGAAGACCGCCATGTACGTGGCTTGGGGCGTGACCGCGGTGCTCGTGATCGGCCTGGAGATTGTGGCCATCAAGCGGTACCTGAACCGCAAGAAGGCCGTCGCCACGGTCGAGTCGGCTGCAGAACCGGTTGCCGCCGGCCCGGCCAATGCCGAGTGAGCTGCCTGATCAGCGATAACTGAAGTAATAACTGAAAACAGTCGGCTACAGGCAGCATTAGCAATGGTCAGCGATTCGAATGACCAAAGCTGAATATCCAGTAGCCGAACAACAAAGCCGGGAGCCTCCGCTAACCACGGAGCTTCCGGCTTTTGTTATGCGAGAACCGTGGTTGGACCGCAAAATGCGGATGTGGTTGACCATGTTGATGGTCGACACGCCGACAGCTATTGGTTTTGCGTTCACCTGGTTGTGGTTTTCGGGGTCTATTCTGATGGTATCGGCGCTTTCCGGACGCATTTTCCCGGTTTTCGACACGCCGATGGAACGTTGGATTTCCAACGGTTCCGTGCTTCATTGCGCCCTGCGGGTTGCGCGATTGCGGGTTCTCGTGTAAGTTTATCTCTTGCTGCTCAGCACGGCGGCCTCGCTCCTGGAGATTGGGGCGGCTTGCTGGTGCGGTGGTGGTTTGAGAACTCAAGAGCGTATTTGTACTACTTCTTTATAGTCAATGA